>JAAGKN010000011.1_pt1 | contig 70958 bp, 80 predicted proteins | sample 6206371 | NCBI WGS metagenome assembly JAAGKN01 (sample SAMN11533720, study PRJNA540317) | gut metagenome | isolation source: fecal pellets from male and female animal of same cohort | host: Peromyscus leucopus | place: USA:CA | collected 2017
ACCCGTAACGGCCGCGACTCCGAAGCGAAGCGTTTAGGCGTTAAAAAATTCGGTGGAGAAGCTGTAAAAGCTGGTAATATTCTGGTTCGTCAAAGAGGAACTAAAATTCACCCAGGTAATAATGTAGGTATTGGTTCAGATGATACATTATTCGCATTAATTGACGGTACAGTTAAGTTTGAACCTCACAGACGTGACAGAAAACAAGTTAGTGTTTACGCTGCCCAATAGTCTGTAATGTATTTAAAAAGAGCCGGATAATTGATTATCCGGCTCTTTTTTATGCTTCTTGTAATACGTTTTCTTCAAATTTACCGTCAGGTATATAATCCCTGTCAGAAATTGTTAATTGTGCAATATTTTTATGATATTTTGGCGGATCAAAATTATATTTTGTTAGTAACTCATTCAGTCCAGGTATTGTTCGTTTAAATTCTCCCGGATTAACATCTGAATTAGCATAACCATCACCAAAAGAACTATTAACCTTTACATCACTTAGTTCTAATTTCTTTAAGATGATTGAAATATTATTAATCTTACCTGCACTATGAACTTCTTGTACCATAATTTGCTCTCCATTATTGCTCTTCTATACTTTAATAAAGTATTTTTTTTAGTCAAAATTTCGAAGAATTTAGCTTTTGTTACAATTCTTAATTCTTGACAGTTTTTTTATTTATATAAAATTTATTCAATAAATATTATGAGCAAAGAGAAGTAAGTGAGAGGATTCCAACTTTAATGCAAAAATGTTTTGAAATTCCAATAATGGCATTTTTTTTAATATTAGTGGTAAAAGACCTCAAAATACTATAGAAAACTGAAAAATTGATTATTATAAAAAATAAAACTTATGCTTGCAATTTTTTGTAAATTAGTGTAACATACTGTTATAAAACTATAGAAAAATAAATAAAATTTAATAATTGTAATATTTTTCACGGGTTTATGACTATTGTATAAGATTTTAAAGTAAGTAAGGAAAAGACTATGACAGAAAACATGGAAATGCCTAATGAGACAGAAGATCGTCAACGAATCTTGTTAGCAGACGATGAAGCAAGTATCAGACGAATCCTTGAAACTCGTTTAAAAATGGCTGGGTATGATGTTTATACGGCGCAGGACGGTGAAGAAGCTGTTGCAGCGTTTAATAAATATAATCCTGATTTGGTTGTTTTAGATGTTATGATGCCTAAAATGGATGGTTACGGTGTTACAAGAGAAATTAGGAGATCTTCTGATGTTCCAATCATTATTCTGACTGCTTTAGGTGATGTATCTGAAAGAATTACAGGTTTAGAATTGGGCGCTGATGATTATGTTATTAAACCTTTCAGTCCAAAAGAACTTGAAGCACGTGTTAAAGCTGTATTAAGAAGAACAAATAACCGTGAAATGGTTACTCCATCAGGAAAAGTTACTAAAAATGTTATTACAACAGGTAATATAAAAATTGATACAGCAAGACGTCAAGTTTATAGAAAAAATGAAAGAATCAGACTTACAGGTATGGAATTTAGTTTGTTGGAATTCTTGTAAATAATTCAGGTCAAGCATTTTCAAGAAATGAAATTTTGCAGCATGTTTGGGCATATCCGCCTGATCATAGAATTGATACTCGTGTTGTAGATGTTCATATTTCAAGATTACGCTCAAAATTAGAAACAGATCCTGCAAATCCTGAGTTAATATTAACCGCTCGTGGTATAGGTTATATGTTTCAAAGAATAAACTAAAACTAATAAAAAGGCACTCTTTACCGGGTGCCTTTTTAAGGAGCTTGTATAGTGCTTGAAAATATTATTGACTTTATTGAAAGACGTCCTATAGTGATAGTATTACTTATTGCTTATTTATTATCACCTATACCTTTAAGTGTTTTAAAATGGAGAGAACATCTTCAAAACTTTGTATGTGAAAAAGAAGTGAATAAATGTTATTTTAAAACATATTCATATAAGCATAATATCTGTTGGGATAGTTTAATATCTTCTCGCTATACACGAATGCATTATGGTTATTGCAGGTTACCCCAATATAAAACTTCATCTACAGAATTATTGTCCTTAACTGAGATTGAAAATATAATTTACCAAAATAAAAATAACAAACATAAAGTATACATGATAGGTAAAAATGGACAAAGAGTTTTTATAACTGACTTTAAAAATGCAGACAGTGCAAAATACCATGCTTCACATATAAATGCTCGTATAAAGAAATGGCAAGAACCGTTAAATTACGATTCAGAAATGGATTATGGACCAACTATATATGAGTATAAATTTATCAAGTAAAATTTGTTTAAAATAAAAATTGAATCTACTTGATTTTGGACATTTTTTTGGTATTATATAATTGTAAGTATGGCGGATGTCGTCAAGTGGTTAAGACCAAGGATTGTGGTTCCTTTATGCGTGGGTTCGAATCCCATCATCCGCCCCATTTTTAGAAAGAGCTTCGTTGAGAGGCTCTTTTTCAATTATAGTTAGCTTTTTCAGGGTTGTAACTTTATTTATTAACGAGATTTCTATACTTTTAGCCAAATAATCTAAAACCACATTGTTGCTTACCTTTGGGAGGGTTGTAACTTTTTTAGAGTTAAATTCAATATTATCTTTTATTATTCTTAGTGCTTGGAAAATTGGTTTAAGTTTTACTTTCAATTCTTCTGTTTCAGTATCGTAAGTAACTTTTTCACATACCATGCGGAGTAGTCGTTGTTTATTTTCAATATTAGCGTGCTTATAGGTATCATCAATATTTGAAAGAAATTTCATAAGCGTATCAATATTGCTATAAAGCGTTTTGTTGACTTTCGAGGCTGTGTTAATATTTTCAAGTAACAATTCTTTTTCCTCTTGCCACTTTAAAACTTGCCTGTTAAAATCGTCATTGCTTAATGGTGAACATCCTAGTATTCTTTCTTCATTTGATTTCTGTATTAGCGTATTAAGTTCTGCTAATCGTTTTGTGTTCGCTGTATATACTTGGTTTTCAGTAGAATAAACCTCATCTAATGCTTTAATAAGTTGTGGTTTTAATAATTCTGTAACCTTTCGTGGTATATAAATTTCCGAAAAAATATCGTTGAAAGTATTATCTAAAGTTTCCTGCTTTATACCTTTAATGTAAGTGTGTACTTTTTTCTTATTATGGCATTTGTAGTATATATAATCACCGCTATTGTGTGCTCCTGTCGAGTGATAGCCACTTAAATAACAGCCACAAGTACATCTAATCAATTTAGAATAAATTTTGTCTGAATGTGTGGCGTATGGCTTTCCGTCACATCTTTTCATGTCTTCTACTTTGTTAAATAGAGATTGAGGAATTATTGGTTCATGAACGCCTTGTATTATTCGGTCGGTTCCATCGTCATTTTTACCATACTTTATTTTTCCAGTATAAACAACATTTTTTAGTATATGCTCGATTTTCCTTTCTTTGTATGGCTCGCCGCGTTTATCCTTAAAGCCGTGCTTAAATAGTTCTAATGCTACTGATTTCATTGTGTGCAAGCCAGTTGCATATAGGGTAAAGGCTTTAAGGATATATGGAGCTTTTTCTTCATCTTTAACAATTACTCCATGTCCGTTTACTTGTCTATTCAAATAACCGACAGGAGCTTTACCCATTAAATAACCCTGTTGCGCTCGGTGTAACATTGTCGCTTTTGTTCTCGCTTTTGTGTTGTTGACTTCATCTGTTGCTAGCCCCAAATATACGCCAATCAACACTCTTGGAATTTCCCTAATATCAGGGAATTGCGTTGTTGATACGATAGTCATGTCTAATGTTTCTATTAAATCCATAGTGTATTTATAAAATTCTGTATCGCTACGGCTTATACGGTCAAGTTTCCAACAAATTATGGCGTCAACTTTATGAGATTTGATATATTTATGAAGTTTTTGCAGTTCCTTTAATCCTTTGTAACTAGTTCCTGTCTTCCCGTAATCCTCGAAAAATTCAACAATTTCATAAGCATGTGATGAAGTCCATTTGATAGCTTCATCTTTCATCATGTCCATACTTAAACCACTTTCGGCTTGTTCGGAAGTGGACACACGCCCATAATAAACAGCTTTTTTAGTCATTTTGCACCTCGTTCACTTTTTCAGCACAAAATAATTCTACAATAAAATTAACTAAATCTGTAACATCTGTTTCTTCTAAAGCAGGAGTGTAGTCCTCAATAACAACTTTAAAGTTGCTCATATTTCCTCTCTCACAGCAACAATAAATAAGGAATAACATAATTCCATTTTATCTTGCTATGATAGAGAATTGCACCATAACTTGTTTGCGACGGAACATAGAGTTTACCGTGTATGGCTATGAGTTAAGGACATTGTTAAAGTACTAAATTGCTCACAACTATCTATGTTTTTGTATTAACAATATTCTATACCTATTATACACCCCTACCTCTATATCGTCAACTAACGCTACTTCAAGCCATTTTTAAAGTGTCAAAAAATTTATAAATTTTTTGTACATAATTTTGACTTGAATTTTAAAAAATTCTTTAATTAGTAAAAATATGGTAAAAGCCTTTATGTAACAGAGATTTAGTGCTGTCAATTTAAAATGTGAATATTTGTAAATAATGTCAATAAATGTAAGACTATTATATTGACATTATAAGATTAGTTTGTTATAATAATTATATAAGGTACAGAACAAAAGAGGTAAAAATTATGGCAAACAAAATTGAATTACAGGCAACAGTTAAAACACTTCAAGCACTTTATGAACAAGAAACCGAATTAAAAAACGCTATCAAGAACCAAGAACAGATTATTAAAGATTACATGGAAAATGAAAAAATTGAACACTTAGATTTAGGAATAGCAGTAATTCACTGGACACAAGTAGTTTCTAATGTGTTTGACTTAAAGAAATTCAGAGCTGATTTTGGCGAAGTCACCGAATACATGACAGAAAGATTGAGCAGACGATTTAAGGTAGCCTAAAAGCTACCTTATGGGGATAAGTTATGACAACAGATACAACATATTACGCATATATTAGATGTAGCACTGAACAGCAATCGTACCAATCGCAAATGCGAAGATTAAACGAATTTCTAAAAAAAGAAAATATTAAAATTCAACCGGAAAACGTTATCAGCGAAAAAAGAACAGGTAAAAATCAAGACCGACCATTATTTAAAAAATTAGTACAAAATCTTATAGAACAAGAGAAACGAGGCAATCACTCATGCTTGCTATTAGTAGAGTTGAGCCGTTTCGGAAGGTCATACGACCAAACGAAGAAAACATGGAACGAGTTGACAAGTGCAGGAGTTGACATTGTAGTAACATCTTTTGAAATTTTGGATACCCGTAAGAAAAATACAAACCCTATGGGTACTTGTCTTGCAGATATTGTATTTTCTATATTAAATTATTTAACAGCTCAAGAACTGGCAGATAAAGAAGAACGAACCCAAAACGGGAGAAAAGCAGCCCAAGAGCGAGGGGTAAAAATGGGCAGAAAAGAATTAACCTATAAGGATTTGCCTAAAGAATTTATAGATGTAATGAGAAAATCAACGGGCAAAGAAACTAAAACAGCCTTATTAGATAGTGTTAATGGGGCTTTAATAAGACAAAATAAGAAGAAGTTAGCAAGAGGAACTTTTTATAATTATTTAAAAATTTATCAAAGGGGTTAAATTGTTCAGTGAGCGATTGAACATCTTCAATGAACAATTTAATCAGAGATATTATGCTACATGAATAATCCTATATTTAAGTCATATCAGCACTTTTAACCTGATTAACTAACCTTTACCAAACTAAAAAGGTATTACCTTTTTGAAATTAAAAATTTTTTACACTTTTCCGCTAATTTATCCAAATAGTTATCCCCAGAATACAAGCGGTCAGGGTATTTACGACGATATTCTCTAGCCTGATTATTAAACTCTTCTAATAACCTTTGATTAACTAACTGAACAACAGCAGATGTGTCAAAATTCTCTCCTAATTGTTCTAATAAGTCCGCCAACTCTTTTTTACAACTGATTTTTACGGGAATATATCCCTCTTTACCTTTAATAAGAAATCTTTTACAACTTCTGTATTCATCCAAAACCTTATTAAGCCAGTAAGATAAACTCTTTTTCTTTGATTTTTCTTTTAATTTTTCCAGTATTTCTATATTATCACTGCTAATATATACACTTTTCTTATTCTCTGTAGCCACTTTTAAATATCCTCTCCCCATACTTCTTTTAATAAATAAATCCACCTGAATAACTTGTATTTCTTACTTATCCACCCTGTAGATAAACCTTTATTTTTAACACTTTGAACTTTTGCAGTCCTAAAGCGAACAAAAATATTACCCTCATTAGTCATTTTGTAAAATCGAACTCCCACACTTGCAAATTCAGGCTTATTCAGTATTTGTAACAATTCCTTTTTATGCCTTAAGGTTGAATATACAAAGACGTAGTTACAGTACTTCAAATAGCCTTTTAACTGATTTTCTAGCCTATCTAAAGTATCACGGTCACTTTTAAATTCATAACCAATTAACTTTAATTCTCCCTCTATTGTTCTAAATTCAAGTAAATCAGCCTGAAACTCGGGAAATCGAACTTCTTCAACAGTTACTACATCTTTAAATTGCTTATAAAATGCCTCTCGCATAACATTATCACCTATGAGTTGCTTATTTTCGTTGATTGCTTTTTCGTATTTTTCTTTCCAGTACATTGCATTCCCCTATTATTTATAATTTTATAATAAAAGGGGTGGAAATACCCACCCCAACTATAAAACAACTACATTTTAACCTTTTTTATTACATCTTTCACTCGTTCTATTAAGAGCGAATTAACCCCTCTATCATTGAGTATCGTGTCTACTCGGGCAACTACTTTACCTATGAAAGAACTCCAAATTTCAATATCAGTTTTCACCGCGTAGACCGCCAAAGGCATTTTGATTTTCTCTATTCCTCTGATAATATCCTCTTTGTATTCACTCGAAATCGCAGAGGTTTTAATTGCTCCAATCAGCCTGAAACGTAGTTGTTTTAATTTTGCAATATCTCTATTATTAACCATGTTTCACCTCTTTTACCCAACCAATAGGATTTTCCATGTATGGGTCATATTTCTTATTATATACAGGTCTATAGCCCATACTGATATATGTTTCATAGCTTTGTTCACCTAGCAACTCTAAATAATAATCATAATTAGTTTTCTTAATTTCTTCCAAATTTAATTTTTTAGTTTTCATCTTTTTTACCTTTTTATTTGTTCGTATCTCTTTGATAGCCTGATTTACAGCATTATCAGTGAATTTACTGATACTTTTAATTAACCCGACTTCTTTTAGAACCGCAAGTTTGCGGTGAGTGTCAGGGTTAATATACACTATTTTATACATCTGTTTTTCTCTCCCTGTCTAGTTTTTCACGGATTGCTTTGTTTACAAATCTTGAAAGATTAACATTTTTTACTTCTTTCAAAGCGTACAACGCCTTAACTACCTCAATATCTAGGCTAAATGACTTTGTTACTGTGTCTTTAATTGCCATAAGTTTTATTTCTCCTTATTATTTTTCAGCATTCACCTTTGAATGCAACCTACATAAGAGAATGTAAAACTTTATTTATTTTACTATTAGTTTAATTATTTTTAATAATATTTAACGGATAGAGCACTTTTTAGCCTACCTATGCATAGATAGACTAATACGCACATATAGTCCTAGCCATTGAAAATTTAAAGTATTATTTTTACTATTACTTTTAATGGGATATACCAAAGAATGGCATTACAAACGGTTTTGATAGGTAATTGTATTGCAGGGTAAAATTTTTACATACAATACTAGTATGCATTAGACATAAATTCTCACCAATTCTAGAAGTTTATATCTCAAATTCAGCATTTATGCTTTGGACTATTGAAAATTTGCTATAAACTTACTTTAATGATAAAACAGATTTTGCAATATCAGATATAACTCTTAATTCTTTCTCAGTCGCAGAATTTAACAATTCTGCTAATTCTTTTCTTATATCTGTACTATCAGAAAAATTAGAAAATACAAATAATTTATATACTGGAATACCTAAAGCATTAGCTATTAACGGTAACTTATTAAAACTAATAGTGTTCTTTGAATTTTCAATGTATGAAATTGTCTTTGTTGAAAGTCCTGCACTTTCTGCTAATTTTTCTTGACTGATATTTGCCAATTTTCTTAATTGTCGCACTCTTTGCCCAAACTCTTTTTTAAAATTTTTATTATCCATAATGTAAATTATGGATTATTAAGGTTTATTCCTCTATCCCAATAAGAGGTATATATAACACCTTGTAAGGTAATATTTTTATGCAATAATAAAACTTGAAAAGGAGGTTAAAATGAGTAAGAAAGATGAGTCATGGTATAGAAATTTTGTCTTAAGTACAGTAGACCAAGGGATTGAAAATATATCTTTTTTTGCTGAAATTTTGGTTATCGTAAATACTTGGGCACTAATAAAGGATGATAACACAATGGTATGGGGTATAACATTGTTACTCCTTGGAACTTCAGTTATTTTCTTATCGTCTTGGCTTTTCTTTTGCATTATTGATGCAAGAAATTTACTTAAGCAAATTGCTGAAAATTCTGAAAATGTACAAAAAAAAGAAATTAAAATTGAAAATGACACTCCGATTGAACCAGCTCCTATAGTTTTAGCTACAGATGAAAAATATTGTTCAAACTGTAATGCAATAATAAAGAAAGTAGCTAAAAAATGTAGATATTGCGGCACTTGGATTGACAACAACGGAGGTAATGAGTAATGAAATGCCCATTTTGTAAAGAAGAAATCGAAAATTATACCAAAGAATGTACTATCTGTGGCGAAAAAATACCTTTTGTTTATAACTTAATTGTAAAAATCAAAAACAGCAAGAAAGTAATTATTATTTCAGCATTATCATTATTTATACTTATTGTTTTAGTTGCTTTATGTTCTAATTATCATCAGTATGTGAATGACCCTACCTATAAAAGTATTCAAGTTTGCAACAAGACAGACCGCTACAATTATCCAACATCGGCTTATAATATTATGCAAGATGTTATTAAGCAGAATGCAGAAATATATTTGCTTTTAACAAGCAAAGAACCGCAAAAGAAAAAAGAAAATGTTTTTAAAACTTATTTGGAAAACATTACTTTTTTATCAGAAGTTCTCTCATATAAAATTACAGAGGGGGATACAAAGGGTATAAGTTTCGATAAGGATATTAATATAACATCTCCGTACTTACCAATGTACTATACAGACTGGTGGGAAGAAAATGCTGAACTCACAGTAAAGGTTAATACTGAATATTTAGAGTCTATGTACTCTCAATATGTTAGACAAACATTGAATGAATATTTAGAGAAATATAAGGAGAAAGAATAATTATGAAATGTCCGTTTTGTAAAGAAGAAATAGAGCGAAATACTGATGTATGCCCAATATGCGGGGAAAACATACCAAAAATATTTCAATGTATAGATTATGCAAAGAACATTCTGCAATGCAGTAAAGCTAAAAAAATATACAAAGTAGGTATAATAGCTTTAATATCTCTCTTTTTAATAAACAGCTTAATAGGCTTTACAATGAGTATTCTTAGTGCAAACACATTAACTGATAAAGGTTATAAGTCAATATCCACAGAAATACAATCCGACTGTAGTTTAATTGATATGGTAAACTCAATATCAACACAAGAAAAAGACTTAATGTATTTTTTTAAAAAAAGTAAAAATAAAGAAGATAACGCTAAGTTATTTAAAATTTTTCTAGATAATATGTTCGTTTATCAAGATAAATTTAATAATATGAAAAATACTATGAATGACTTTGAACGTTACGGCATAGAAGTTTTTCAAGAACCTAACCCATCAACTTATTTTTACAATGAGGTTATAAAAATAAAAAATCCTGAGATAAATGTTTTTATTGCTTTTTATAATGGACAAGGGATTGGTTTTAATTATAAATACATGCATGAAAAATACTCATCTTACTTAACAGATGACTTCAAAGATTATCTAAAAATATTATTTGAAGAAAAAAAGAAACTTTATATTGCAGAGGGAGATGATATAGATAAGACTTTTCACAATGTAGCTAATGAGTGGACATTATTTTTGGAAAAGTATCCTAATTTTTGTTTAAAAGAAAAAGTTAAAAAAGATATAAAAGAGTATAGTGATTTTGGAAAAGAAACAGCTTATGATTAAAAGTTGTAGTTTTGGAAGAATTTATAACAACGTAACAAAATAATTAGTTGAATGTTAATTTAAATAATAATTAGTGGGTGATTAACAATCACCCGCTTTTTACGCATAGTAAAGCATATCAGCTATTGACATATTTTCCAGTTCTTGTACAATAATATTGGTAAGGGGTTGTAACCAATTATTGTTACTCGCCCCATATTTAAAAGACCTCATTAGAGGTCTTTTTTTGAATATTAGAGGCCTGAATTATTCCAAATTTCGCAATTAGAGTGTTTTTTTAGTGATAATGAACATTTGTAATTTTATATCGTTTAATAATATGTAGGAGTTTATATGATGAAAAAGTATTTAGTTTTAATCTCATGTTTATTATTTCAAGTGCAAGCTGTTTTAGCAAATTCTGTAACTTCAAGTTGTACATATAATGGAATCCCCTTGTATGGGAGAGTAAAAGTTGTAGATAGTTTTGCAGATTTTAAGGTTAAAAAAGTATCAAGTTTTGCCGATTTAAATGTTAAAGAGGTTAGCTCTTTTGCAAATAGTTGTGGACGCTGGATGTTTGTTGATTCATTTCCTGACTTTAGAATAAAGTATGTTGATTCTTTTGAAGATTTCAAAATTAAGTTTGTTGATTCGTTTGAGGGTTTATAGTATCTGACTTAAGGTTCTATTGAATAATGAATATTGCTGAGTTTCCATCCATTATCACGAAGTACAATAAATTGTGTTTCTCTACCTTTTGTGTGGATTTCTTCATTTGTTTCTTTTTTTGTTGCATAAAAATCCCAACAAAATTCCAAAAATGCAGTATTGCCATAGTATCTTGTCATTATATCTTTAATTTTTAAATCTCTATAAGAAAAGTTTTCATACATTATTCCAAGGTAAAATTTGTCTTTGATTTCTAAAAATCCTTTTTCATGTCCATTTGGATGAATAAGTGATACTGAACCTTCTTTATCCCATATTTCTTTAGCAAGTTCTAAATTGCAAGTGTTTATTGATTCTATATAACTTTTTAATAAAATATCTATTTCTTCCATAATTAAATTTTAACATAAAAATTATATTCTAATTATGATATAATATCAAAAAAGGAGTTGTTATCGTGGAAGAAAAACAAAAGATGCTTAACGGTTTTTTATATGATGCAAATTCTGGGAATTTGCAGCAAGAAAGAATTAAATGTAAAAATTTATGTGCAAAGTTTAATAATTTATTACCAGAGAAAATCAATGAAAGACAAGAAATAATACGAATGCTTTTAGGTACAGAAAAAAATAATTTTTTAATAGAACAGCCTTTTTATTGTGATTATGGTTATAACATTACTATAGGTGAAAATTTTTATGCCAATCATAACTTGATAATATTAGATCCTGGGAAGGTAGAATTTGGAGATAATGTATTTATTGGTCCAAATTGTGCGTTTTATACTCCTCAACACCCTTTAGATTTTGAAACCCGTAATAAAGGGCTTGAGTATGCATTCCCAATAAGAGTTGGTAATAATGTATGGTTTGGTGGTAATGTTGTTGTGCTTCCGGGAGTTACAATAGGTGATAACACTGTTATTGGAGCCGGTTCTGTAGTTACGAAAGATATTCCTGCAAATGTTATTGCTGCCGGAAATCCTTGTAAGATTATTAGATATATCTCAGATGAAGATAAGAAAAATTTTGAAGTTTAGAGGGTATTTATGGAAAAAAAGAAAATCTTAACTGGGTTATTTTTTATTTTAGCACTAGGTTTAACAATAAGTTTAAGACTTTTATATATTGATGCAGATTTTTGGTATGATGAAGCATGTTCTTGGTTTACTGCTATTCAGGATTTTCCTCTAGGGATTATGAATAATTTATTAAATCTGGATTTGCAGCATACTCCATTGTACTTTTTTATTCTTCATTTCTGGATAAAATTATTTGGTGATAGTGAAATTGCTATTAGGGCTTTATCTGTAATTTTCGGAATATTAACTGTTCCTGTTGTATATTTAACAGCTTCTAAAATCACTTCTAAGAGCAATTCTGTTATTGCTGCTCTTATTTCTGCAGTTTCACCTTTACTTGTCTTTTTCTCGGCAGAAGCAAGAATGTATCCTATGGCTGTTTTTCTTGTTATGTTGTCACTAAATTTCTTGATTGATTTTGAACAGAAAAATGATACAAAATCGTTAGTAAAGTTTATTACTATAAATACACTAATTCCATATACACTTGTTGGAGGGATTTTATATAATATTTCATTGATGGTTTGTTATGGGATTTATTTATTCAAAGTGAAAAATGATGTGTTTAAAATTTATTTAAAAGGAGTTTTTTCTGAATTATTTTTATTAATTCCTTATTTTATGCTTATTGCTTATTATGCGAAAGTTCGTGCAGATTTTGTTATAAGACATGAAGGCGGATTTTACTTTGCTCACTTGGTTGATGTTGTTAGGAACTTCTTTGGAATTCAGATTGTTGATAATATTTATTGGCCATCAGCTTATCCTTATACTATAAATCTTGAATTTACGTTACTTGTTGTTGTTCCTTGTGTATATTTTATTTACGGATATGTACAAGGGTGCAAAAAATCAAGCGGATTTCTTAAATCCTTATATTTTATATTTGTTGTAAATTTGTTATTTTCTTTGATTTTAGCTGCAATGCATGTTAATGTATTCACGGTACGTTATATTTTATACTTACTTCCGCCAATGATTATTCTTGGAATAATTGGATTGAGTGAAAGGATAAGTTTAAATCATTTGAAAATTTTTGCTACTTTTTATATAATTTCTTCAATTATTTGCGGGGGCCATTATACTGGTATTTCAAAGGATTTAAAGACTTTGGCATTTAAAGATGTTAGATTGGAAGCAAATAAAATTGGATTAGGTGAAGATGATTTGTTGATTTTGCCGTTTGGCGCAGATGCACCTTATTATTTTAAAACCGCTGGTAGCCCGCGTGTACTTCCTTTTGATTTTCATAAAGAGTTTAGAAATCCTAAAAATAGTGAAGTTTATGATTTAGAACAGCAGCAAAATACAGATAAAGATAAAATTATTTATGATTCAATTTTTAGTGATAGTGATTTTTCACAAGCTCATTATATGTATTTTAAAAATAATGTTGTTGATTCTGTAGAATCCGGAAGGTATGTTCTTATTGGTTTGTATGGAGATGATGTTGACCAGCTTGTATTGTTAGAGGATTTGCGAAAATCCATAACAAGTTTGCAGGATATAAAATATAATCGTGTAAAAATAATGCTTCAGAAATATCTTTATGATATCAGGGTTTATCTTGAAAAGGATTTTAATTTCTTGGATAGTTACAGAGTGAATAATTATACTTATTTGCTTTATCAAAAACGGTAATTATTAATAATAGAAAGTTATTATGAATAAATTAGTTTTAATATTTTTTATTATATTATTTGCATTAGGTTCTGAGTGTGTTGGAACAGAAGGTGTATTGTGGCAGAAAATTGATGATAATAATTACATAAATTATGAAGATGTTATAGGAACAAATGATATTTACGGGTTTATATTTATTTTAAAATCTTTTAATAAAGGTCAGTACGAGCCTGTAAATGGTAAAAATATAAGTTATACTATGAGTCAGTATACAATTGACTGTCTACGGCAAACGTATAAAATTGGAGTTATGGATTCATATGGTTCTGATGGGAATTTCATAAATGGAGATTATAATCGCTATGCTGGGTTTCAACCTATAGTTTCAGGAACAGCTGTTAGTGAAGTTTTTAAATATCTTTGCAAGCCATAGATTTTTTTAGTTTGGCAGCGTGTTTTCCGCGTTCTTTTTGGATAATTTCCAACATAAGTTTATTCATAAGTTTAATTTTTTCTGCAAACATATGATTTTCGTTTTCTTTATTTAAATCATCCGGATTTATTGGAATATGTTTTTTATTCAAAGCTTTTGCGTATTTGCGCTGGGTATAATATGCTTGATTTTCTGTCATAAGAGTATATCTTGTATCTTGAAGATAATTAATTTTATCTTCTGGTGAAAATCCTTTTAGGAATTTTCTGATTTTATATTCAAGATTTTTAATGACAGTTTTTCTTTCTTTGCGGCTGTGGACATTTTCTCGGCGGTATATTAAATTGTCATATAAATTATTATACTTGTCATTATATAATTCATTTCTATACATATATTGATTTCGATTCAAATATTTAGGGTGAAATAGCTGATCAACAATATGTTGAAATTCGTGTAGAATAGTAATTATATCTGAGATGTGTATTTTCTTTTTAAAGACGGGTACTTCAAGTGTAGTTCCGGTAATACAATCAGAAATTGGAGAATATGTAATATCACTACCTCCATAAAAATCATTGTCTAGATTTTCTTTTACAATAACGTTTACTTTTTTTTGGAAAGTATCATCAATTGATTTTTGTAATTCTTCCACAGTGATTTGATCTTTTTTAAATTTTGGCATCAAATCTCTGTATAATTTATCTACAAGATGTATTGCTTTTCTTTGTCTATCTTGTACGCTGCCTTTAATTGTTTTATATGGTAATGAAACTTTTGATATTAAAATATTTGTGCTCATATTGTATATATAAGTATATGAATGGAAAATTTTGCCCTAATTTTAATATTTGTTAAATCAAATAATTAATGTTATTCTAAATATATGATTGACTTAATGATATTATATATTCTCTTAAATCACGATTTGACAATGTATTCTATACATAAAAGAATATTGGAAAATTTCAGAGCTTATACAAATCCGAGTTTTGGAGCTATAAAACCGGCACTTGTAAGATTAGAAAAAAACGGATGTCTTACATCTTCAAAAATAATGTCTGAAGGTGGCAAACTTTCTGTGTTTTATTCAATTACGAAAGATGGAGTAAAGGCTTTAAGAATACTTATGTTGAAGCCATTTTCGCAAAATCCGCTGCAGTTTTTATCTGATGCCCGTGTTAAATTATCTTGTCTTTCTTTTCTAGATAGAGATGATAAAGAAGAAGTTTTTCTTGATATAAAAACAAATGCGCTTTCTCATAAATCAAATGCCGAAAATACTTTAGCAGATGAATATACGCCACTGACATTTTACCAGAGAATGGTGCTGGATAATGCGATTTGTGAATATAAAAATTTTATAGTATTAGTTGAAGGTTTAGAAAAAGAAAATGCCCGCAATAGTAAATAGTGTTATAGAAGGTTCAATAGCGCAAGAGTTAGAAATACAAAAAGGGGATGAACTCCTTTCTGTAGATGGCTGTAAAATGCTTGATATGATTGATTATAATTTTTATATGAAATCAGAATTTATTACTATAGAAGTAAAAAAAGCTAATGGGGAAATTGAAGAAATTGAATTGAAAAAGATTATGATGAGGATTTAGGTATTGTATTTGAAAGTGCTGTTTTCGACAAAATTAAACCTTGTTTAAATCATTGTATTTTTTGTTTTGTAGATCAGCAGCCAAAGGGTTTGAGAGATACTTTATATATTAAAGATGATGATTACAGGTTATCTTATTTGCAAGGAACTTATATTACTTTAACTAATTTCAAAGATGAAGATAGAGAACGAATTAAGCGTATGCACTTAGGACCGTTTTATGTTTCCATACATACGACAAATCCTGAATTAAGGGTAAAAATGCTTAGAAATCCTAATGCTGGTAAGGCATTAGAAAATTTAAACTGGTTTAGGAAAAATAAAATTCCATTCCACGCGCAAATAGTACTTTGTCCTGGGATAAATGACGGCGAGGAACTTGACAGGACTTTATCAGATTTAGCAAAACTAAAAAATACAGTTTTATCAGTGGCAATTGTGCCTGTCGGAATTACTCAATTCAGACCTGATGGGGAACTTCGACGCGTAGATAAAAAATGTGCTGAAAAAACTATTGAAATAGCTTCTAAATATAAACGTGTTTGTTGTTCTGATGAGTTTTTCTTACTTGCAGAAAAACCAATCCCAAACGCAAAATATTACGGAAACTTTTGCCAGCTGGAAGATGGTGTAGGTTCATTAAGAATGACACTTGACGATTTTTATACCCATAAACTTCCAAAAAGTATTTCAAAGCCTTATAAAATGGTTTTTGCCTGCTCTTATGCTGCTAAAGATATGCTATATGAAGTTTCTGAATCCTTAAATAAAATAAAAAATTTAAATGTAGAAGTTCATCCTGTAAAATCGAATTATTGGGGACAAGATATTACTGTTGCCGGGTTAATTACAACTGATGATTTGATTAGTACTGTTAAAGATATTGAATGTGATAAAGTCGTAATTCCTTCTGTAATGCTTCGCCCATATAGTGAAGACTTTTTAGATGGTAAAAATTTGTCATTTGTAAAAGAACAAACTAAAAAAGACTTTTTTGTACAAAAAAATATTTATTCATTAAAAGAAGTTGTAGAATTTATTTCTGGACTTTAGATTTGTCAAATCCTGCAAGTTCATCTAAGGATACTTCGAAAACTTCTGCAAGTTTTATAAATGTTTGGAATCCGATAGTTTCTTTGCCGGTTTCTAAGCGATTTATATGTTCTCTTGTTCTATCTGTTAGTTCTGCAAGATATTCTTGAGAATATTTATTTTGTTTTCTCAAATTTCGGATGTTTTGTGCAACCTGTTTATTATATTTATTTTCTTCTTGCATATTTTGATTATACGTGTATAATATAATTATTCTGTGATAAATACCGCACAAGACAGGAGGATTTCATGAGAAAAATTTTTGGTTTTACTTTGGCTGAAACATTAATTACTCTGGGTATAATTGGAGTTGTTGCAGCTATGACTATTCCAAATCTAATAATGGGATATAAAGCACATAGATTAAAATCACAGTTTTTTAAATCTTATTCTATTATTCAGCAGGCTTTTAAGCAAATGGAAGCGGATGATGTCTCGTTAGATCCTTCAACTTATAATAGCGCAGCATTTTATAAAACTTTTTCAAATTATGTAAAAGTTGCTGTCGATTGTGGTACTTATAACTCTGGTTCTAGGTATAATCCTCCGGGATGTTTTAATTATAAATATGTTGATGGTTCATTGACACATGGCGGTACATATAAAACATATGACGGACGAGGGCTTGAAGAAAATTTTCTTGATGATGGACAGGTTGTTCTAATGGATGGAACCAATTTAATGTTTGAGAATCCATATGCTAATAGGATATTTGTGTCAGTGGATTTAAATGGTTTTAAATCTCCTCCAAATCGTGCGGGATATGATTTATTTACTTTTCAGTTTTTAGATGGTGAACTTAGAACAATGGGAAGTGAGAAAACCAGTTATTCAAATTTAAATACTTATTGTAATCTCAAAGCTCATAATCAATATAATGGTATTGCTTGTGCTCATAAAGCAAAAACAGATACAGATTATTTTAAATGGGTCGTAAGAAATGTAAAGTAAAAATTTTATGGTACAGGATCGTATCCGCCAGGATTGCCGGGGTGACAGCGGCAAATACGTTTTATTCCAAGCCAAGTACCTTTTATAGCACCGTATTTTTCTATTGCTTGTTTTGTATACTCAGAACATGTCGGATAAAACCGACACACTTTTGGTGTGAATTTTGAAAAGTATTGATATATTTTTATAAAAAATAAAATGATTTGTTTCATTAATATCGATCCTATTCTTAATTCTCTCCCGAATTTCTAATTTTCGCACATTGAAATTCGGTCCTCTTACAGGGAATCTGCTTTACCCCTAATCTGTGATATAGGCATCTCCGATTGTATCAATTGCTTCTACTTTAATATCTGTAATAAGTTCAGAGTATGAAATTACAACAACAGTTGGAATATGGCGTTCAAGAAGTTGATATAGCGGTAAGCGAATTCTTGGAGAACACAATACAACAGGCTGTCGACCACAGGTTTGGTGAGCTCGCAGTAATGTTGTTGCTGTCGTTTCAATAAGCTCTTGTACCTGAACAGGGTTTAGTAGAAACATTGTACCAAGTTCTGTTCTCTGGCAGGAATCATCAAGAATTTTTTCCCATTCAGGAGATAGCGTAAGCGCATATAGAACCTTATCATCCTGAACGTTTGATAAACAAATTTGACGTCCTAAGGCCGCTCTTAAACGCTCTGATAATATATCCGGCTCTTTTGAAAATCTTGCATAATCACAAAGTCTTTCAAATACAAATATAATATCTTTTATTGAAACTTTTTCACGGATTAAGTTAACAAAGATTTTTCTCAAGTCACTTGTTGAAATAATTGTTGGAACAAGGTCATTAACAAGAGTTGGGTCTTGAGAACGTACAAGTTCCATAAGTTTAAGAACGTCAGTTTTTGTCATAACTTCATCAACGTGTTTTCTTACACATTCCTGTAAGTGAGTAACAATAACGTCTGTTGCATCAACTGCTGTAACCAGTCTTGCAGATTTTGCATCATCTTGAGAAATCCAGTAAGCTTGGGTTTGATATGTAGGGTCAATACCAATAAGTGCATCTTCCGGAACTTCTTTTTTCATAGAATCCCATTGATCTGCAATTACCATGAATTTCCCCGGATAAACATAACCTGTAGCAACAGTATTACCACGGATTGAAATCATATATTCATTAGCATCCAATGCTGATGAATCCATAATTCTTATGTTTGGTAAAATATACCCAAGTTCATCAGTAACTCTTTGACGAAGGGCTGCAATTTTAGCTAACAATTGACCTTCCTGATCCGGATCTGCAATTACAAGTAGATTTGAGCCGACTTGTAAGCTTAAAATATCAACACCTAAACGTTCATACATTCTATTAGGGTTAACAAGATCTTGCATGTTTTGGCGAACATTTTCCAGTTGACCTAGTTGAGATTGAACATCTGCATTAATAAGTACCTGGAATCCGGCAACAAATAAAGCTATTGCAAAAACAATAAATGGTAATGGCGGAAGTCCTGTTCCCATCCAAAATGGAGTATGACCGGTAATTCCAAGTAGAAGTAAGAACGCAGCAGCATAAAATAGTGCGTGTGGTTTACTTGTGATTTGCGCAGTAACATCAGAACCTAAAGATGGACTAGCAGCGGATGCACGGGTCATAAAAATACCTGCTGCGATTGACATTAATAGTGATGGAACTTGTGAGGCCAGACCATCACCAATTGTTAATACTGTATATTTACTTACCGCATCACCGACTTGCATCTGGTTCATTAAACATCCGACACACAAACCGCCTATAATGTTAATAAGTACGATGATGATACCTGCTATTGTATCCCCTTTTACGAACTTCATCGCACCATCCATAGAACCCATCAAGCTTGATTCTCTGGATAAGTCTTCACGTTTTTTTGTCGCTTCTTCCGGAGATATTAAACCTGCGTTAAAATCCGCATCAATTGTCATTTGTTTACCTGGCATTGCATCTAACGCAAAACGGGCAGAAACTTCTGCGATACGTTCTGCACCTTTTGTAATTACCATAAATTGTACAACAGTGATAATCAAGAAGATTACACCACCAACAATCATGTTACCGCCTGTTACGAATGTTCCGAATGCATGAATAACTTCTCCGGCTTCTCCTTTTGCTAATATTAAACGGGTTGAAGCAATAGATAGTACCAATCGAAACATTGTACCTACAAGAATAATTGAAGGAAATGATGATAATTCTAACGTTCTTTGTACATATAAGGCAAACATTAAAAGTACAATACCAAGTGTAATGTTTAAGCAGATACAAATATTGATTACCCAGTTTGGAAGTTCAACCAATAAGATAACCAAAAGGAACAGTACAAAGACTGCCATTAAAAGTTCGCTTAATTGATTATTATTACCCTCCGGTGCTGCCATTAAATACCCTTCAATACTTCACTTATTATTGCTAATTGCGATTCTATTGTCGCGTCAATTACTCCGTTTGTTGTAGTAACCATACAGCCGCCTTCTGTAATAGTTTCATCTGCAACTATAATTATTTTTGCTTCTAATCCTAATGACTCAGCAACTTCAGGAATGTCATTTTTTAGCATCGCTGCCTGTGATGGATTAACACGCAATGTTATTTTTGCTTCTTCTTTAGAAAGAGTTTTCATTATATCTTTAATATTATTAAGAATAACTTCAGGATTTTCAATTGTTTCTTTTTTAATGATTTTTTTTGCTATATCAAGACTTATTTCCAAAATATCAGGTGCAATATTATCGTATATTTCTTGTTTTGCATTAAAAAATATTTCTAGTGATTCTTTAACTTTTTCTATATCTTCTTTTGCCGCTTGCAAACCTTCTTGATAACCTTCTTTTGCGGCAGATTCTTTTATAGCGGCAGCTTCTTCTTTTGCTCGAGAAATAAGATTTCTGTCATCTATTCGTCTAAAACCTCTGCGCCTGTCGCCTCTACGTCGTTCTTGACGTTGTTTAAAGTCAATATTATCAAGACTAAATAAGTCGATATCTTTTTCTTCATTTTGAATGAATTCGACTTGTTGTTGATTTTCTTGCGGAACTGGCTGTTCCACTATCCCCTCAGCTGATTTTTTATTTTTCTTTTTTATAATCATGATACAACAATATTATACACTATCAGATAGATGTGTGGCAACAATGCTTGCAACTTTAGGTGGCATTTTATCATAATATTTACCTTCAATTGCATTAAAAACAAGGCGTTTGACCCCCATACGTTCGCGAATCAATATTGTGTCTATTTCTTTACTTGAATATTTTGAAGCTAATTTCCTTAGTCTTAAAACTACATGATTTGGAGTAAGCTCTGTATTTTTAGGTAATGTTGTTTTAATTTCTTGAAGACAACGTAAGGCATTTGCTGTTCCTACTCGTTGAGCCAGATCTGGAACCCTCATGTATTTTATAACAGTTTGCGCATCTTCCGGGTCAAACTTATTTAATATTGTTTGAACTTTATTCTGATTCATTTTCTTAAATAACATTGCAACAGTTGCAAGTTTTAAAACTTTAGAATCAACTTTAGGAAAATCAACTCCACCTGAACTGTTTGGCACTGCAGGCATAGAACCTCCTGCTTCCGGTATTGGAGCTTCGCCTTGGTTTCCTTGCTGCATTTCTTGAGCCATCCTATCCATGTTGGATTGAGATGCCGCATATTCCATCAAGCCTTCATCAATGGCTCCTTTGTCTTTTAATTCTGTAATTGCTTCTGTATAGCTCTTTTTTACATGATGTTCAATAAGTTCTAAAATTTTATCATGTGGAAGACCTTGAGAAAATGTTTGTTTGGCTATTTCAAAAATAGTATAAGCAATCTTTTGCATTACAGGATCCCAGTATTGTTGCGGAATTCCTGATCTGATAAGGTCAACTGATTTATGGAAAGACCATTCAGCAATAATTTGGGTAATTGTAATTGCTTGGTCAGTGTTAAAGTTTAGGTTAGGATCTTGAGCAAGAGTTTGTCCGGAAAGCATTGCAAAATTACCTAACGTATTTATTACGTATTGTTTTTGATTGTCATCAAAATCTTGAGGAACAAGTTCTTGAGCTTGTGCTGCAAGATTTTGGGCAAAATTTTCGTAATCAAAATCAGGTGCTGCCATTTATTAACCTTCCTGTGTTGAACCTTCTTCAATCCAGCTTTTTATTTTATCTGCTGAATCTTCTGTGATTTCTCCGGATATGGCATCCAGAGAATCAAGTAGTAAACCTTCATCAAATTGTGGGATAGCAACTCTTTGCTGCTGGTTGATTAAATCCTGGGCAAGTTCAGATTGACGTTGTGTTAATTGGCTTGCTCTTGAATTAATATCACTCAATTGACGTTCTTGTTCCATTGCTCGTTGACGAAGATTTTCAACTTCCATTTCATTTTCTTCTTTTATGCGTTTAACTTTAGCTGAAATTGCTTTAAATATAATAATTAAGCCAAAGCCGGAAAGAAGTAATGCAAGCCACCAAGGGTTACCTGTTTCATCTACTTTTGGAAGATTTTGTTGTTTCTCCGGTGTTAAATATGGATCATTTGAACTTGTAAATGCAATAGAAACATCAGCTGCTGAAACTTTAGGGCTCGCTGCTCTGGCAACTAAATCTTTCAATTCTTCTAATGTGGTATCTGTAGGAAGATTGTTTTTATCTATAGTTATTGCAATAGATATATCTTCGATTACACCCGGTTTGATATATTCATTTGTTTGGGTTTTAGTTACTCCAAATTGAGTTTCGGTTGCTGTTCTTGAGTAATTTCTGTTTTGACTTGAATCTGTTCCGCCAGTAGGTAAACCATTTGGAAGATATGTACTTACTGCATTTATACCTTGACTTTGATCTTTTGTTTGGTCCCCTAAGCCTTCTCTGAATGATTGTTCAGATACGGAAGCTTTTTTGGTTGGGTCATATTCAATTGAGAATTTCTCAACAGGTGTTTGACGTAAGAATGTACTTACAGTTGCAACATAATTTCCAGGACCAACCAGTCTGTCTAATTGTTTAGAAATTTTTTGCTGCATATATTTATCATTTTCTTCAAGCTTTGTAGCATTTCATCTTCTGCATTCATCACGCTGTGATAAACATTACCGTTAGTATCAGTAATTGCGATATTTTGAGCTTCTAAACCCGTAACACTGCCAAGTAAAAGGTTTGTAATTGCTTTGATTTTTAGATTGTCTAGTTTTTCACCTGACGGGATTACAATTTGAACGGTTGCGGTTTTCGGCTTTGGATTTTCAAAATAGCTTCCAGTTTCAGGAATTGAAATAAATACGGTAGCATTTTGAATTGGTGGTATTTTTTTGATAAGTCTTGCTAATTCTCCGTTCATTGCACGAGCAAGACGAATTCTTTTATCTTCTTTGGTTGATGTGAAATCACCTTTATCAAAAATTTCAAGACCTACATTTTGGTCAACAAGACCGCTTTGAACAATTGCAATCAGAGCGTTATCTCTATCTGTGATCGTACATTTTTTTGATAATGTAGAGCAGTTTTTAGCATTTAATATAAGTTTTGATTTTGTACCATCAAGTTGACGTTCTGCAGTGATACCTTGTTTTGCTAGTAATGCTTGAATTTCTAATGCTTTTCCAAGGTTATCTGTTGTTAAAAGATCAACGTTGGTTTTTAAAGGTTCGCTGCCTACGGTATTTTGAGAATCGTCTTTTCCTCCGCTTGTCGCAACCATAATACCAACTATTATAAACACAAGTATTAGAACAACCCCGCCGATTATTCCGTACAATAAAGGTTTATTTTCTGTAATTTTACTAAAATCCATCTGAAGTCCCGCTCTGTCTGATTTTTATTATTGTCACATTAAAGAGGATTTATACTGAAATTTGAGAAACCCTGTCGTAAGCATTTATTACTTTACCTACCATTTGTGTTGCAATACTTACTGTAATTTCAGATTTTGACATAGCTGTCATCACGTCATGTATATCGACATTTTGATTACCTGACATAACATCTTTTAACAAATTATCAGGTGCATTTACTTCTGCGTTTACACTTTCCATCAATCCTGTAAATACCTGTTTGAAATCAGGGCTTTCAGGAGATTCAACTCTGCTTATTCTGACACTTGGCATTTTAGAGCTAATCCCGGTGTCAAATTTTGTATGTTGAATTCTTGATGCTAAATCATATTGTGGAAAGTTACTGCGCATAAATACTACCTCTCTATTCTATATTACCTTATTTAAAGTCTTTATTTCAACTTTTCTACGTAAAAATCAATCAAAAGGAGTACTCATCATTGATTGCGGGATTTTACATACTTCATATTTAATAATATTTTATAAAATAGCAAATATTTTTTTGTTTGGTTTATTATAAAATAAAAAATGTATATTCACATAACAAAAGGAGTTAAAATTTATGTCAAATATGTCATTATTATCGATTACAAGAACTTGGGGAGCTGATAATATTTCCCAATTGAATCAATTAAGAAAAGGGTTAAAAACAAATATTCCGGGAAAATACACAGCACATTTAGTTTTTGATAAATCAATGGTTGATACTTTTCAAAAAGGTATTTTGGATGAAGGTGGTAAAAGCGCAATTGAATTATCAAAATCTTTGTATCCAAAAGCAAATTCTGAATCCGCTCAAAGTTTAATTGATATTGTTGTTAACAGATTTAATTCTGAACCATTATTTAAAACTGTTACTCATGGTTTCCGTGGGTTATTAGATATGGTAATGGGAGGAACCCAAAATATTACTAAATTTAATAACAATTCAAGTGCTGCGATTTCTTTGAATACTGTTACTAAAGTTGGTGAGGAAGTTGTATCTGATAGCAGTTTAAAAATATTGACAAATAATGCAGGTAAGAAATTTTCTATAAGAGGAACAGCTGAATCTGGAACATTACTAGAAGCTGATGCAAGACTTTCAAAATTTAAAACTGGTGATGTTGATATGGAAGAAGTAATTGATAATATTCCTAATCTTGTAAAATACTCAGTAGTTGATGGCAATGGTGCTTTAAATGGGGCAATTAAAACAAATGGTTTCTTAAAAGAGGCTAATGTAAAATATGAAGCACCTGCAGAGTTGTTTGATGCGATTGCTGAAGTTTCAAGTGGCGGCAATGTCAAAAATTTTGGAGAATTCTTATCAACCGTAACAGAAAAACATACTATTGCAGATACTCCTACAGTTATTATAAATCCTAAGGATTTCGTTTAATTAATAATGTATATTTAAAATGTAAAAGGGCAGTTGTTTTTAAGGCTGCCTTTTTATTTATGGTAATTTAAGCCAAACAACAGCATATGGATACATTAAAAGTCGTGTTTTTGTATCTTTTAGAGAAACTTTTAATTTATATTCATCACCTGTCAGGATATTTTTTAAATAGACTTCTTTATTATTTTTTATTGCTTTAAGAAGAATATCTTTTGGCAGTTCAATTTCTGCAGTGAATCTTTTATCTGATAAATTATTTACAATCAGGTATTTTTCGCCTTTGTAGCTTCTAAGATAAGCAAAAATATAAGGCCTTTTTGTTTTTAAAACAGTTAAAGCTCCACGGCGTAATGCAGGGATTTCTTTTCTAAGTTCAATCATTTTTTGAACTTTGTGGAAAATCTTACCGCTGTATGTTTTGGTTGTTGATGTTGCATCATAAAATGTTTTCTTTGTAAGTGATCCTCTATTTATGTCACGGCTGTCAAAAACAGAAAGTAATTTAATTTTGCTTTTAAACTGATTTTTCTTACGTATATCTGCGCTTTTTTTAGCATTAGCAAAGTTATTTTGAGCTCCGATTTCATCACCGTAATATATTATAGGTATTCCGGGCATGGATAATAGTACAGAAAATGCCATTTCTATATGGTCGTGATTGCCGTCTAAAAAGTTTGCCATTCTGCCTGAAACTCCAAAACCTTTTCTAAAAGGTGCTCCTTTGGGTTCTAAGGTTTGATAAATAAGTTCTCGCATTTCCGGAGTAACCATTTCAAGCGTTAATTCATCATGTACGCGTAAAAATGTAGCCCAGCTTGCAGATTCCGGAATATTTGGAGTTTGTTTGACCGCTTCTTTAAAATACTTGCTGTCTTCAGTGATAAAACTTGCCCAAAGTGCCGGCATGTATGGAAAGTTATACGCAATTTGAACTTCATCGGTGCGTTTTAAATCTCTGGTTTTATCATCAATAATTGTTTCAGTTTTGCGTTCTGAACCAAAATACGGAATTACATCTTTAGGAAGCTGACAGGCTTCAGCTTGTAAAACTGTTCTTGGCGCTGTTGCTTGTAGATATAAACTCAACACTTTGATTATAGAGTGGGTTTTTGGCAGGTTTTCAGCATTTGTACCGGATTCTTTAATTAAGTATGGAATTGCATCAAGTCTAAATATATCAACTCCAAGGTTTGCCCAGTAATTCATTGTTTCAAGGCTGTAATATAAAACCTTCGGATTCTCCCAATTTATGTCAAGCTGGAAAGGATAAAACGTATGATACAAATAATAATCTTTATTATTAATAGTTACTTTTCGGTAATTGTTTTCGGTAATTTCCGGAAAGATTAAGCGGCGTTTACTTATTTTTCCGTCATCTTCTTTATATTCAATGACAGTTCCCAGTTTCTCATCTATGTATTTGGTATATTCCGGCATTGCTTCGCTGGTTACAAAGTAATCAAGTTTATCAGTATCTCCTTTTAATACATCTTGAAACCACTTGTGTTGATCTGAAAAATGATTTAATACTAAATCAGCTTTAATATTAAATCCTTGGGCTTTAGCTTCTTTTATAAACTTTTCAAATTGAGGTTTGCCACCTAAATCTTTTCTTACATTCTGTGGGTTTTTGACATCAAATCCTGCATCTTCCATAGGAGAATCCGCAAACGGAAGCATATAAATTGTTGTAACGCCAAGCTGTTTTAGATAATCAAGCATTCCGATTGTATCTTTGAATTGGTTTGGTTTTTCCGGGGTTAGTGTCCCAAACTGATCGACATAGAACATATATATAATTTCGTCTTTGTACCAATCATTAGGGCGTGTCAAATCTTCTTGTTTTAATTTTTCAGAACGTTGTTGCTTTGTTTTTTTTGCAATTTCGGTAATTCTTGAATATATTTCATCGGTTTTATCAGAACCATAGATTTTAGATATTTCGGTTCTTAATTCTTTTTCCAGTTTCTGAGAAATAACAGGAGGTTCTATTTGTACATAAACTCCATTACTTGTATTATCAGTAATTTCAGGAAGTTGCTCTGCCATTGTCGGACATGACATAAATAAAATCCCTAAAATTATTGATAATAACAGTTTGTTATTCATTTTTACCTTATCTTTGATTTTCAAGTTCTTTACGTAAGTCATCAACAGATACTTTTACGATTTGAGATTCATCATCTTTTTTTAATACGCACTGTTTTATTCCGGATTGTACGATAAATCGTTTACACAAAATACAGATAAAATTATGACCCCAAATATATATTGTTCCGTCTTTACATCTGTCTTGTCCTGCTTGGATTATAGCGTTTTGTTCCGCATGTATTGAACGGCAGGTTTCGTATTTTGTACCGGATGGAATATTATTTTTCATCCGGTAGCATTCCCCTCGCTCAACACAGGATTCTACTTTCGAAGGTGTACCGTTATAACCGGTGGCTTTAATTTTTTTATCTTCACCAACAATAACAGCACCAACTTGTGCTCTAAGGCAGTTTGAACGAGTTGCGCAAGTCTTTGCTAAGTCAAGAAAATATTCATCCCACGGTTTTATTTCCATAAATATACCCTCATTATCACTTAGTATCTGTTATTTCTTATACCTGTTGTAATAAGTACAATATTGTATTTATCAGCAAGTTTTACTATTTTTGCGGAGTTTATTCCATCACCAGCTTCAATTATAAGTCCTATTCTACCTTGAATTGCTGCGTTTATGACTTCTTCGTTTTCAATCACACCATCAATAGCTAAAACTGCATCTTTTGAATTTTCACAAGCTAAATCCATAGCTGTTTCTGTTGCTTCAATACTGTTTGTTCTGTTTTGAACAATTGCTTTAACGGCTAAATCTTTTACAATAACTGCAGATTTGCTATGAATATATTTTGAAATCTTCCAAGCAAAAATTGCATCTTCTGCCATTTGTTGTGTTGGTTTTGTTTTACCTGCAACTTTAAATGAAGATTTTGTAAGTTTTGATTGATTTTGTTCTTGTACAAGATATCCAAAAGGGGTTAGTTTGACTTCTTGAGCATTAAATCCTAATAATTCTTGCAAAGGACTTTTTAGTTGAATTACGTTAATATCACTGTTTTTTATTAAGAACTCAAGAGCAGATTTTTCAAATTTTGTTGCAATAATATTTCTAATTTTCATTGCTGTAACTTGTTTTGCAATATCTTCTGTTACTTCTTTTGAAAAACCTATGGTTCCACCATGTAATGCCATAGGATCGCAATCTATTACTTTTTCAAAAACATTCAGAGGATTGCTTCCTAATGCTGCTGCGCAAATTTGATTTTCTTTTGCAATGGCTGATGCGTTAACATCAAAGAATTCGGCAAGAATTTCTATAACTTTGGATAAATTAAGGTAATCGATATATTCAATTGCTTCATTATCACTTAATATTTCGTATTCAATGCCATTTTCAACAGGAGAAATTGCTGCGGCTTGCATTACGTTTTCTCCAAACGGTAATTGATTAAAATTATTTAATTCTATTGTATTCATAATATCCCTCACTTATGCCGTGATAGTATCATAAACTTATAAACCTATCAAGTTAATAAATCTTAAACTATATGATTGAGATTATTATAAATTTCTTGAAAAATTAGCATGTCTTTAATATAATAGACTTGTTTAAAACAATATGAGGGAAAGATGGCTATAAACAACATGAATGACGGTATGGGTAAAAAGATTGTCGAGGCTCTAAAAATGCAGACTTTAGATCATTCAGACGGAGAAGTTTTTATCAATGAAGCTTCGGATGATTTTGTTGAAGATACAATGTCTTTTGATTCAAGTTCAGAAAATGCGAATGAAAATTCTGCACCTATTTATGAAGAACCGGAATTTGTTCAGCAGCCTTCAGAATTACAAATGAAAGTGCAATCGCAGTTGCAGTTTCAAGCTGCAATTCAACCTCAATCTATGGTTGATACTGCTTTCCAACAAAGTTTAGTTCAAAATCTTGGAACTTCAGCTTATGCACAGGTTGCTGATGATTTTGATTATCCGGCTAATGTAGCTGTTTTAAAACAGCTTATAGCTAAATTACCATCAGGTGTTTCAAAACAAACAGGTGCTTTAATTATTAAACAAACAATGGAAGCTCTTGGTATTTCTATGGGAACAGTTTTGCAAGAAGCTAAACACGTTCAGGAAACTTTAACAACTAATTCTATTGAGTGTCAGAATAATATTGTTGAATACCGTAAGCAAATTGGTATATTAGAGGCAAAATCTCAAAATTATCAAAGACAAGCTGCAGTTATGAATGATATTATTAATTTATTTGTTCAAACTCGTTAGTTTAGCCTACTTTGTAAGAGAATGTTGATGTAATGTGCTTGTCAATCATGCCTTGGCAAGATTCTATCTCTGCGTTAATTTCTTTTAATTGTTGTTGAATTGCTTCTTTTTGTAAATTTAATTTTTCATCAAGAAGTTTTAATTTATATTGTCTTTGTTGTAATTTTTTAGCAATTAAGGTGTCGGATTCATAATCAGTACCTACTTGAAGCAGATTGTTTGCAGAATTTTGAGCAGTCATTTGAGCCTGTGTAATCAATTGCAATTTCCATTCTGCATTTGATTGCATAATTCTTAGCTGTCTTAATCTGATGATACCTATGAGTAAACCCATTTTGTTTTCCGCCTTTACCTTTTTTGATCGAGGTTTGAACCTTTTAAGAAATTATGCTGGCTGTTTTCGGCTATCAACTGTTCCATTTTGTTTAACTGGTGCCTGTGATAATTAAGCCTGTATTGTGCCATTCTTAATTTCTTTTTTATCGTCAAAAAATCTTTTAGTCCTTCTACAAATGAACTTGTCATAGCTTGAATCGGATTCTTTCTAATCATATAGTTCTTTGTATAAATCAGGAAGTCCAAGATTCTTTTCAGATATACGTCTAGAGTTTCGCGAAACATAATGATCCTTACACTTTAGACCTACATATATTTAAAAACATTGTGCACATAGAAATTGATATTTTTTATATATTACACGTAATATTTCTTAATATTTGGTCTTTCGTATTACTTTACCCTTTATTATACGACATAAATTATAAAAACTTTAATAAAATGTTATAAATTTTGAATAGCTTTACTATCGCTATCGATACCTTCTTTTAGCATTTTTTTAGCTACATCACCTTGCGTATCAAGCATTTTGCAAACAGTTTCAATGTTTCTGACTTTTGTAGAAAGTATTGTATCTGCGTTTGCTGTAATATTTCCTGTTACGTTTTGGTAAGCTGCCAAAGCTGCAGATGATGTGCCTTGCATCAAGTTACCTAATACTGTAGTTCCTGCTCCGTAAACACCTAAATAAGGTGAAACTGCTGTTAATATTCCTCCAAAACCGGAAATACAGCTTGCAAACGGCATAACAATATTAGAGGCTATTTTCCCTAAACCTGTACCCGTTCCGATACCATAAGCAGCAGCACTTGTAATATCAGCAAGTCCGCTTACGCTTGAAGCATAACCTGTTGTCTGACCAGATGTTGGGCTTCCCCAGCCGTTTAGAATAGATGAAGCACCGCCTGTAGCAAGTCCGTAAATGGAACCGATTGATGCTGCCCCACTAGGAAAACCTGAATAATTGTATAAAGAGTCAACGCCGTAGGCTGAACCAGTATTAGTCTTAGAATAGTAGGAAGTACCTGAAATATTCATTGTTTCAGAATTTCCAAAGATAGTTGCAAAAGATGATGGGGCGATTAAGCTTGCAAGGTTGTATAACCAGCCGCCTGCGGTTTCAAAACCAGTTCCTGTTCCGCTGCCTGACACTGTAAGATCTCTCAATCTGTCATATGTTTCCCACATTTGGGCTTTTGCAGCTGAACTGGCGTCGCCGAATCTATTTGCTATTACTAAGTTACTATCATTTTTATAAGACATTTTAACCTCTTTATTTTGATGATTATTATTTTATTAGCTTTCAAATGTTTTGAATGTACTTTCGATGTTTTTAGAAATGATTTTGTGAACAGCATCCATTTCTGTTTGAAGAGCGTTTTGTTCTGTATCAAGAGCTTTTAATCTTAATTCTAAAGTTCTGTCTTCTGTTTGGATTTGTTCTGTTTTTGCGTTTATGTCTTGAACTTTCTTTTCATATGTTTGTTGTGCGTAATTGTACTGATTCATTGCATCTTGATAAGCATTATCATCTGTTACGCTTGTTGCTTGAAGATCGTATACTACACTTGAACCTTCAAGTTGTAATGATGTGGCTCTTCCGCTCGGATCGTATTCAATAATACCGTATTTAGAGAGTTCTTTATTTGTTGTCTGATAATCTGCATAATATGAGTGAAGTGCATATGTAGGATTTTGCCTGCAGGCTTCTAATGAATCATCTGTAGTGGCTGTTTGAGACACAAAATTTACTTCATTATTGTTATCAGTCCACATGTAAATGTTATTTAGTGCACCAGTATCACCGTTAACTCTATAATTTTGCCAATCTTTAGCAACTTGTGAGTCCGGCCAATCTTTTGCAATCTGGTCAAGTTGAGCACTATATGTCCCCCAACTTCCGGTATTACTAGTATCGGTTCTATCAACTGTATTTAAGCAAGATAACTTTTTAGTACCAACCATATAATAACCGTCTTGTCCATCTGTTGGAGCGACATATTGTACTTGCGGATTTGATTTTGTATTTCTGATACCTGTGTATTCAGATATCTGAGAATAGTAAGTTACATAAGAATTGTAATTAATACCGTCGATATCGGTATATTCAGCATTTTGAATTTCCGAAATTGTTTGGGTCGAATCTCCATTTTTAAATGTGTATTGAGTCGATGTAAAATCTGTAGTGCTAGGTGCTGTAGGAACTTCCATACCGTATAATTGATTCCAAAGCTCTGAACTTTGGTTAGCAAGAGCTGTTCTTGCCTGGTTTATTTGCTGGCCTTCGTATTCAACATTAGTTTTTCTTGCTGCCAGTGATATCCATCTGGCTTGTGATGCTGCCATGCCCATTATGCACTATCTCCTTCTAAATTCTTTTTATTTCTGCCTTTTGCAAGGGTTTAATTATATTTTTCAAAAAGTCAATATAACCTATTCAAATTATACGTTATATGTTAATTTTTATAAAGTTAATTTGCTAAAAATCAACTATATAGAGTATTTTTAAGCTGAATATGCTAGTTTCCGTTTTGAAAGCTTTACAGATTTTTTATTTTTCTGATAAAATACTCTTATACTGAATTTAATGAAAGGTATGTAATGAAATTTTCTTCATCATTTAAAGTTGGTTTATTGACATTAGCGGCGTTGGTATTACTGGTTGGAACTGTTTTAAAAGTTAAAGGCAGAGCCTTTTCATCTGCGGACAGAGTTGAAATTCAATTTAAAGATGTTAATGGTTTAAGACCAGGTGCGGGTGTTCAAATTATGGGGCTTAAAGTTGGTCAGGTTGAAGAAATTACACCAATGGTAAAAGGTGAAGAAAGTTATGTGAATGTAAAATTTGTAATTACTGATCCGAATGTAAAAATTCCAAGAGCTTCATCTTTTTCTATTCAACAATCAGGTTTAATTGGTGAGTTATTTTTAGAAATTACTCCGCCAAAGACTATGGTTATTTATATTCCGATGAAAGACAGATATCTTTTGCATAAAAACGATCCTGTACAGATGAAATTAAGTGATAAATTTTATGATGTTGGTTTAATTAAATCTGTGGATGTTGTTTCAAAAGATTCGCTTCCTTATAATTATAAAGGAAATATTAAAACACCTTATGCTTATAAAGTAAGTTATTTTATCAATCTTCCGGGGTTAATTTTACCTGATTTCTTGACAGGAGCAGCTATAATCGAGGGGGAATCTCATAAGTTAAGGCTTACACCTCTTGATGAAATGCCGTTAGCTTATCCTCAGCAAAATTCTCCATATACAATTATTGAACCTATGAGATTATCTGATTTCATGGATTGGCAGTATAAGGCAGCTGAAACTTTAACCGAAACTAACAAAAAAGTTAATGAAATACTTACAGATGAAACTATTGCTGATTTGAAGAAAACTATTGCAAATCTTGATGCTTTAACTGCCAAATCAAATGAAACTCTTGGAAAAGTTGATACATTATTAGAGTCTTCAAAATCTGATATAGAACAATTACTTTCTATGACACATCAGGCTACAGAAGATTTTTCGAAATTATCTGCGAATGTTAATAATATAATTGGAGATGCTCAGTTTAAGCGAACAATGATGTCTACCGCGGATTCTGTTGAAAAACTCGCTCAAAACTTGAACAAAGTTATGGATGCTGCTGATGCAGAACAAACCGGTAAAAACTTAAAAATTATAGCTGAAAATCTTTCACAAATTAGTGAAAGTGTAAATTCTATGACAAAAGATGATAAGCTGAAAAATCAATTGACATCTGCAATTACAAATGTTAATTGTGCAATGGCAGAAGTCGCAACAGCTTTGGATACTGTTAATAGGGTTAATCCGTCAAATCCAAACCAGGCATCTGATTTGCAGCAAGTTGTAAGAGATACTGTTGTTACAACATCTAATTTAAGAAAATTCTCAGATAAATTAAATAAAAGATTCTTATTATTTAGATTGTTATTTTAAAATATGATAAATATTAAAACAAAAATTACACAAATCCATTACCAAAGAGAACCTGAAGGAATTTTATTTGATTTTTTAAAATTCTGTTCATATTTATATGGTATAGGAAGCGGTTTTAAAAACTTTTTGTACGATAAAAAAATAATTAAACCTAAAAAAGTGAATGCTTATGTGATATCTGTAGGTAATATGACAACAGGTGGTGTCGGAAAAACTCCTGTTGTCGCTGAAATTGCAAAATATATTGTGGCTGCCGGTAAAAAAACTGCTATTGTATCACGTGGATATGGCGGACGTTTGAGTAATCGTAAAATTAATATGATTTCAGACGGAGAGAGAATTTATTTTGATGCAGTTCAAGCCGGGGATGAACCATACATGCTTGCTGAAAACACTCAGGGTTGTTATGTATTTACATGTAAAGATAGGTTTATGGCTGCAAAATATGCGGTTGAAAAATTTGGAGTTGAAGTAATTATTCTTGATGATGGATTCCAGCATAGAAAATTACATAGAGATATGGACATAGTTTTAATGGATAGTGTTAAAGGTTTCGGTAATGAAAATCTTTTACCGGCAGGTCCGTTAAGAGAAGGACCGGAGGCATTAGAACGTATTGATAAGTTTGTTGTTGTGAGTAAGAATTTTGAACATGATACAGCAGAGAATGTTGCAAAAATTATGCAAAAACGTTTGAAAATTCCTACAACTGTTTGTTATACTGAACCTGATTATGTTTATAATATAAAAACAGGGCAAAGACTTATGGAAGGGCTTGCTGTTACTGCTATGTGTGCAATTGGTCAGCCTCAGCAGTTTTATGATTTTCTTACAGAATTATGAAGTTGTTAAAACTATTACCTTTGATGATCATCATCAGTATGCGCCGATTGATATAGTTGGGGTTTCGGGGAGTATTATTACTACAGAAAAAGATGCAGTAAAACTTGCAAGATTTGATAGGGATAATATATATGCACTTAAACTAAAAACTAATATTGATGTATTGAAATTATTGAGTTGAGTTACCAAGGATAATCTGATGGAGTTATATCTTCTTTTGTTTCATCCATTCTAATTTTATTTGTCAAAATCTATCTAATATATAATCTTTTTGAATTCCCTTATCTTAAACCTCTTTTGTGTTATAGTTTATTTATGATTGGAAAAATTGTTAAAAATTTAATTAATGCAAAGCAGCCCCAAAGTGAATTTGTAAAACTTATGGATAATTTTAAAGATCCATATCTTGTTTTAATCGCGTGTATATTAAGCTTGCGTACAAATGACAGAACAACTTATCCTGCGACTTTGAGAATGTTAGCTCTTGCTAAAACTCCTGAAGAAATGATGAGGGTAAGCGAAGACGAATTATCAAAAGCAATTTATCCTGTTGGATTTTATAAGAATAAAGCAGGGCAAATTATAGAATTATCCAAGAAAATTGTAGAAGAATATAATGGTCAAGTTCCTGATAGTATAGATGAGCTTTGTAAATTTCGCGGCGTAGGCAGAAAAACTGCTAATCTTGTTATGACACTAGGGTTTGGAGTCCCTGCAATTTGTGTTGATGTTCATGTTCATAGAATTTTTAATCGTTTAGGATATATTAAAACTAAAAATCCTGAAGAAACGGAATTTGCTCTACGAGAAAAGTTGCCTGTTGAATTCTGGATACCAATAAATACACTCCTTGTAACTCATGGACAAAATGTATGCAAGCCTATAAAACCTCAATGCGAAAATTGTCCAATTTTTGAGTTTTGTGATAGGTTATTATAACTTTGTCAAAAAATATTAATAATTTGACGTGATAAGTATTAATATGTTACTCTCCTTTAAAAGGAGATGTTATGTCAGTTTTATTATGTGTGATATGTTTAATCTGGTTAGCTTTTATACAGCAAAAGCTTGATGGGATTTCAAAATCTGTAGATTTTTTATTAAAAAATTTAGAAAAAACATCTCAGACTGATATTTCTCCAAATGTAGAATTAACCCCTGTAAAATCACAGTCGGTTATGCCACAGGAAGGTGAGGTTTCTGAGCCACAACGGTTTGTACCTCCGGAAGATAAATCAGCTATTTCCAAATCTGTGTCACAGTATAATTTACACGAAACAAATTCAAAGACTGACTTTGAATTTCAAAGTGCATTTTTAGGAAATATATTTAACAAAATTGGAGCTTTAGCAATAATTATAGCTGTTGTTATTTTTATTAAATTAGTTTCTCCATTTATTGTAATAACTCCTGTTATGAAAGTTGTATTGGGTTACCTTGCCGGGCTTGGAATGTTTGGCGGAGCTTTGCATCTGCATAGAAAAGATAATATGAAAAATTATTCAGAAGTTCTTTTAGGTACAGGGTTTGCAGATTTGTTTATAACTACATTTTGCGCATATTCAATGTTTAATTTAATTAGTACTCCAGCAGTTATAATTGTCGGCGGTTTGTTGTTAGTTTCGACTTTTGTATTGGCACAAAAGATGAAAACGGTGTCTATGCTTGTAATAGGTTTGATTGGCGGTTATCTTACTCCATGTTTTTCAGGAGCACCATATGAAACTTGTTTATGGTATTTGATATTTTTAAATCTTGTATCTCTTGTGTTTACATTAAGAAATACTCATTATAATTTTATTAACTTTGTTAATTTGATTATTACAATGTTTGCATTTTTACCATATGTTATAGAACCTGTAAGACCTGTTTTCCCATTTACTTTATGGGGATGTTATATTGTTTATGATTTTTTACGGGATAAATCCTCTAAAGCAGGTTATGCATTAAATATAATGAATTACCTTGTTCTAACATTATTTTCGTTAATATTATTCAATAATATTCATACTACATTAGGCTATGTTTTATTTGGAACAGCTTTTGTGTATATTGGATTAGCACGTTATTCTTTGTTAGTTAAAAATAATCTTTATAAAACTTATATTTATTATGTTTTAGGTAATTTGTGGCTAGGTATTATATTTTTGTTAAACGATGTTTATAGTGTAATTTCCTGGTCTGTAATTGGTTTTTTAATTACAGTAGTTGTTGCAAAGTACAAACAAAAATACTTAACTGCTGCTATTCATTGGTTTTTCTCAACAGCATTTGTCGGAGCATTACTAGCAAAATTCGGCAGCGATTTTTGTATGTTTGCTCATTACACACCATTTATAAATATAAGAACACTTGTTTTTGGTGTTCCGGTTGTTTTAATGCTGATTTCTTCATATTTGCTTAAAGATGAAAATAAAAATGTGTATAATTTACTACAGTTTAGTGGTATTTCACTTGGTTATTTATATTTTATAGGTGAAATTAATTCTCTGTTATCAAAAACAGGTGGAGATATTAATTTTAACAAATGGATGTTGTATATTATTATCGGTTTTGTATATTCATTGCAGGCAAAAAGAATTTATAGACAAAATAATTATTTACTGTTTGATGTTGCAAGTTGGATAATGTATATAGTTTCAACATTAGTTCTTATTGGGTGGTCTTATATATATCCTGAAAACTTTGTTCCTATTATGAATCTGCGATGTGCAGCATATTTAACAGGTATTACTGCAAGTATAATTTTTGCAAGATGGATGAAGAGTGATATTTTAAAATATATTGCTGTTATTTTAGGCTTTTTCTTTATTCATTGTGAAAGTGTTGGCCTATCTAATGCATATGAAAATATTAGTTTTATAATTTCGCTTGCTTGGGTTTTATATTCCGGTGGAATTACAATATGTGGAATCTTGCTGAATAGGCGATATTTAATAAATTCCGGGATATTTATCATTATATTAACAATATTTAGAATTTTTATATTTGATTTAGCAAAAGTAGAAGCCTTATATAAACTTATTGCTTTTCTGGCTTTGGGTATTATTTTAATGCTTGTATCTTATATTTACACTGCAAATCAAAAGAAATTAAAATAACTTGCATTTTATAGTAAAAATGTGTTATTCTATAAGTATTAATTGCCTGAGGTCTTAATTAGTGTACAGGGCAATTGTGGGTTAATACAATTGAATATTATAGGAGTTCGAGAATGAGCGTAAAAAATCCTCATAAAATCGACACTGCTAAGTTAGATTCAATTATTGAGTTCTATGACTCAAAAAAGTCTAACTTAATTGCGATTTTACAAAAAGTTCAGGAAGAATACAGATACCTTCCTGAAGATGCGTTGATTTACATTGGTACAAAGATGGAAGGGCTTTCACCTGCAACTGTATATGGAGTTGCAACATTTTATGCGCAATTTTCACTTGATCCAAAAGGTAAGTATGAAATTAAAGTTTGTGATGGTACAGCCTGCCACGTTCGGGGATCAATGCCTGTACTTAACGCTATTAAAGCAAAATTAGACTTGAAAGATGGGCAAATGACATCTGAAGATGGATTATTTTCTCTTGTTATTGTAAGTTGTCTTGGAGCTTGCGGACTTGCTCCTGTATGCGTTATTAACGATAAGGTTTATCCTAAGATGACTTCGGATGCGATTAAAGTTATTATAGACACTCTTATGAATGGAGAAAAATAATTATGGAAAAAACATTAACTATTGATATCAAACAGGAACAGTTAAAAGCTCAGGAAGAAATTAAAGCACAGGGATTAAGAGTGTTGGTATGCGCAGGTACCGGCTGTGTCGCAAATGGTTCTTTGGAAATTATTGAAAAATTTAAGGAGTTGGGTGCAGATGTATCGATTATGACTGATTACGATAAAATGACTGTTGTACCTACAGGTTGTCACGGTTTTTGTGAACAGGGCGTTCTAGTAAATATACCTGATAAACATGTAACATATGTAAAGGTTCACCTTGAAGATGTTGAAGAAATTTATGAAAGTCATATTAAAAATAATCAGCCTGTTGAAAGGCTTTTATATACAGATCCTGCAACACATCAAAAAGTTTTAAAAGATGAAGATATAAATTTTTATGCAAAACAAACTCGTACAGCTTTGGCGAATTGCGGTCATGTTAATGCAGAATGTATAGATGAAGCAATTGCAGTTCGCGGTTATGAGGCATTGGCAAATGTTATAACACAGGGAAATCCTGATGCTGTAATTGATGAAATTGAAAAATCCGGACTTCGCGGCAGAGGCGGAGGAGGTTTTCCAACTGGCAGGAAATGGAGGTTTACAGCTGCAAACAGAGGCGGTAAATCTTATGTTGTATGTAACGGAGATGAAGGTGATCCGGGTGCATTTATGGATAGATCCGTTATGGAAGGTGATCCGCATAAATTATTGGAAGGTATTGCAATTGCAGCGTTTGCAATCGGGGCTGATGAAGCTTATATTTATGTTCGTGCAGAATATCCGCTTGCAATTACACGTTTAAGAAAAGCTATTAAAGATGCTGAAGAACGTAATTATTTAGGTAAAAATATTATGGGCTCAGATTTTAATCTTGAAATTCATATAAAAGAAGGTGCAGGTGCATTTGTTTGCGGTGAAGAAACCGCACTTATTGCTTCAATTGAAGGTGAACGCGGAATGCCAAGACCTAAACCTCCATTTCCTGCAAATAAAGGTTTGTTTGGCAGACCTACACTAATCAATAACGTTGAAACACTTGCAAATGTTCCTGTAATTTTATTAAAAGGGGCAGATTGGTTTGCTTCAATGGGAACAGAAACTTCAAAAGGTACAAAAACTTTTGCCCTAACCGGTGAAGTTAATAATACAGGTTTGATTGAAGTTCCAATGGGTACAACTTTAAGAGAAATTATCTTTGATATTGGTGGCGGAGTTCGTAATGGTAAAAAATTCAAAGCTGTTCAAATCGGTGGTCCGTCAGGCGGATGTTTGACAGAAGAACATCTTGATATTCCGATGGATTATGATAACTTAATCAAAGCCGGAGCAATGGTTGGTTCCGGGGGGTTGGTTGTAATGGCTGAAGATACTTGTATTGTTGAAGTTGCAAGATTTTTTATGAATTTCACTCAGCATGAAAGCTGCGGAAAATGTGTTCCTTGCCGTGAGGGTACAAAAAATATGTTGAAAATCCTTGAAAAAATTGTTGCTGGTAAAGGTGAAATGAGTGATATTGATTTACTTGAGGATTTAGCAGTTGCAGTAAAAGACGGTTCTTTATGCGGTTTAGGGAAAACTGCACCAAATCCGGTTTTGTCAACTTTAAAATACTTTAAAGATGAATATATTGCTCACATTAAGGATAAAAAATGTCCTGCAGGGGTTTGTGCAGCGATGAAGAAAATTGTTATTCAAGAATCTTTATGTAAGGGATGTACAAAATGTGCAAGAACTTGTCCAGTCGGAGCAATTTCAGGAACTGTTAAGCAACCGCACGTAATTGATCAATCTAAATGTATTAAGTGCGAAGCTTGTTTATCAAATTGCCCATTTAGAGCTATCGTATTAGAGTAATTCAGAATAACAACAAGATAAGGAAATAACTATGACAGATAAAAAATCATTATTTATAGACGGTAAAGAAGTTGAATTTACTAACGAGCCTAATTTGCTTGAAGTTATCAGAAAAGCAGGCATGAATGTTCCGACATTTTGCTATCGCCCTGATTTAACATCTTTTGGTGCTTGCAGAATGTGCGTTGTGGAAGTTGAAGGACGTGGAATTCAATCTTCTTGTACAATGCCGCCTGAAAATGGGTTGAAAATCCATCTTAATACAGAAAGGACTCGTAGGATCAGAAAAACTGTGCTTGAACTTTTACTTGCAAATCATGATAAAAAATGTCTTACTTGTAATCGTAGTGGTAATTGTGAACTTCAGCAATATGCTCATGAATATGGAATTTCAGATATTAGATTCCCGGATAAAAAATTGGAAGAATATTTACCTATAGATGATAGCAGTCCGTCTTTGGTTCGGGATCCGAATAAATGTATTCTTTGTGGGGCTTGCGTTAGAGCTTGCTCAGAGTTTCAAGGTCACGCAGTTTTGGGTTTTGCAAACAGAGGTTCAAAGACTGTAGTTCAGCCTATGGCTGGTCGTCCGTTAGGTCAGGTTGATTGTGTAAATTGCGGTCAATGTGCGGCTGTTTGCCCAACTGGTGCATTAACAATTAAGGATGAAACAGATAAAGTTTGGGCAGAGATTACTAATCCTAATAAAACTGTAGTAGTTCAAATGGCACCTGCAACTCGTGTAGCTTTAGGTGAAATTTTCGGGCTTCCTGCTGGTGAAAATACAATTGGATTGATGAATGCAGCACTTAGAAGAATAGGTTTTAAGTTTATTTTTGATACGAATTTTTCAGCGGATTTAACTATAATGGAAGAAGCTACAGAGTTTTTGGACAGACTAAAATCAGGGAAAAATCTTCCATTGTTTACATCTTGTTGTCCTGCGTGGGTAAAGTATTTGGAAGATCAGCATCCTGATATGCTTCCTCATTTATCGACCTGTAAATCGCCAATGAGTATGCTGTCTCCTGTATTGGTGGATTTAGTTCCAAAATATTTTAATGTTTCAAGGGAAAATCTTACGGTTGTGGCGATTATGCCTTGTACTGCTAAAAAATATGAATGTAAACGTCCTGAAATGTATCGTGATGGAAAACCTGATACTGATTATGTTTTAACAACTCAAGAATTAGGTAAGATGATTAAAGCTGCCGGTATTGATTTTAAAACTTTAGAAGCTGAGCCAAATGATTCTCCATTTGGAGAATATTCAGGAGCCGGTACGATATTCGGAGCTTCTGGCGGTGTTGCAGAGGCAGCTGTTCGTACAGCTTACGAATTTGCAACCGGAGAGCTTTTAAATGATATTGATATTAAACTAATGCGTGGAACTTCAAATCGCTCACGCAGTGTTGAACTTGATATAAAAGGTACAAAACTTGTAGTTCGTGTTGTTTCAACATCTTAAAGAAGCTGAAAAAGCAATTCAGGAAATAAAATCAGGTAAAGCTGATTTCCAAATGCTTGAAGTTATGGCTTGCCCTGGCGGATGTGTAAATGGCGGTGGACAGCCGAGAAGTTGTGATAATTCTTGTACAAAAGCTCAAAGAGCAGAAGGTTTATATAAAGAAGATAATACACTTCCATTAAGGAAATCTCATATGAATCCTTCTATACAAAAACTTTATCAAGAATATTTGGAACATCCAAATTCACATAAAGCTCATGAAATTCTTCATACAACTTATCAAAATAAATTTGAAGGATCTTATAAAGATATATAGTAAATATAAAAACGGCGCCGTTTTTTATACGGCGCCGTTTTTTTTGTGTAATAAGTTTTATTTAACAGCTTTAATTATTTCAGTTGTGATATCTTTTCCGCCGTAAAGAACAATACCTTTACTTAAAACAATATCATAACCTTGAGCTTTTGCTTGGTTTTCGATTTGTTTTGAAATTGATTCATCAATTGCTTTTAATTTTGCAGAGTATTCAGAGCTGATTTTTTGTTGTTTTGCTTGAAGTTCTTTAGTATATTTTTCTTCAGCGGCTTTTTTCTTATCTGCATCTGTAATACTTGCTACATCTTTTCTTGCTTTTTCTATAAATTTAATAACTTCATTTGCTTTAGCATCTTGTTCTTTTTTTAGGGCTTGAACTTGAGCTGAAGCATTTACAACTTGAGGGACATCTACTATGGCAACGGAAAAACCTTCAGCCATTGCAGTTTGCCCAAATGATAAACAGCTTAAAATAGCTATAGATGTAGTTAATAAACCAAAATTTTTATTCATAATGCTTCTCCTTTTATTCAAAATAATACTATCACAAATAAAAATAATTTACAGGTGCTCGTCCGTTTGATTTATTTTTTATGTTACATCTTTACATGATATTTGTAATTTTGTATAATGGTACAGTAGGTATAGAATATACTTCAATTAAATTTTTGACGAGGAATTGTAACAAAAATTTAAAAAAAGGTTTTTATTCGACTGTTATTGTACCACAATATACTTACAAGATATATTTATTTATATATGATTAGATATACAAAAGCAAACATAGAAGGTGACTATAAATGAAGAAGATTAAGAAAAGTAATCGATTATTTGGAGCTGTTTTAGCGGTTTCAGCTATCTGTGCTTTATCTATCTCTAATACTGCTTTTGCAGCAGGTGAAGGTGTTGGTACTGCAGGCACTGTTCCTGGCGGGTTTGGTTTTACTCATGGGAATATTCCAACTCGTGAAGATATTGTAAGGGTTAGGTCTGATGTTGGCGGCATTGCAACTCATGATAATGATATGATGCGTTATGATAAGAATAGGCGCTATGGTGAAAAAGATTATTATCAATATGAGCAAAAAAGATATGGAACCGGAGGCTCTGCTGTTACTAATTATGCAGTTCCGAATGCGAGTATTCCTGATTCAATGAAAGCAACAATTGATGAAGTTGGAACAAAAGGTGTTTATATAAATTCTATTGAAGTTTCTCCTTCTGAAATTCTTACAAGAGAAGAAATAAACAGTGTTATTGGTCAATATGTTGGACGTAACGTATTTATGTCTGATATTCAAGGTGCGATTAATGCTTTAAATAATATTTATGCCGAAAAAGGGTTTGTTACAGCACGTGCATACTTGCCGGAGCAAACTGTTTCTAATGGTAATATTAGAATTGAGCTTATTGAAGCAAAAATTGGCGATGTAACTATTGTAAATAATAAATATACTACAGATAAGTATATTTTAGATCGTATGCCTCAAAAACCAGGTGAATTGTTTGATATTGTTAATTTAGAACAAGATGTTCTGGATTTTAATAGATATCATGATGGCGTAAATTTAGCTGCTAATTTAAAAGCTGGTCAAGCTCCGGGAACAACCGATATTGAATTAACAGCTCAAGAAACATTCCCTTTCCACCTTATTGGTATGATGGATAATGCCGGTCGTAGAAGTACCGGTCAGTTGAGAGGTGGTCCTGCAATTGTTGCTGATAGTTTATTCCACCATAGAGATCAAATGTCTATCGGTTCTTATTTTTCTAAAGGTGCAGTAAGCCCATTCTTTGATTACAGTTACCCTATAAATAAGAAAGATGGTAGAATTGGTTTCACTTATTCCTCAACTTTTGCTAAAGTTAAACATTTAGATGACCCGTTATCTAATGCTTTGTTTAGCAATCGAATGAAAAGTTTTTCATATTTATATAGTTTATACTATGATCAACCACTTGTTAGAAAAAGCGGTTTTGAATTGAGATCAATGGCATCTTTAAATTACAAACGTTCTAGAACTTGGACAGAAACAGGTATAGGACCTTTAGATGATATGCTTTCAAATACTGACCAGGTTACAAGTATAGATTTGGGCTTGAATATGAGAAAAGATACCAAATATGGTATTTGGTATGCTAATCAAATGGCTGCTATGGCTATTCCTATCTTAGACAGAGATTCAAGTTACTTTAAAATGAGTGGTGGTTTGTTAAGATTGCATGATTTCTCTCACGGCTTTATTGGTCAATTAAGAGGTAGTTACCAAATTATTCCAAACAGCAAGCACATTCCTTATATTGATCAATTCCAAACTGGTGGTTTGGCTACTGTCAGAGGCTACTCTGAAGGTGTAATGATTGGTAAAAGTGGTTACTTCTTCAGTGGTGAATTAATGTTTCCATTGTTACCAAGAACTCGTACTGATAAAGATGGTATTACTCACAGCTTTATTGGAAATTACTTGAAAGGTGCAGTGTTTGCAGATACAGCAGGTATTTTCCCTTATGTTAAAGAAGATGCTTATAACGGAAGTTACTTCTTTGCTTCAATTGGTATGGGGTTAAGAGTTCAATTACCGGGTGACTTAAGTGCTCGTTTATATTGGGGTTATCCGTTAGTTAATAATAGATACGAGAACCATAGACATATGGGCAGATTCCATTTTGAATTAACATTAGAACCTGATCTTGATGGATTGTTAAGTAAACGTTCTACTAAAGCTCAGCCAATGCCGCAACAACCTGCTCAACCTAAAGTTCAGCAGCCTGCGCCGTTAGCTCCGCTCGATAACAATTATGATGATATCAGACACTATGATTACATGTTAGATGGTTCTGCTACTGCATTATAATTCGAATAATTTTTTTGTTATATAATATAAACGGTAACTTTAGAGTTACCGTTTATTTTTGAGGTATAGTTATGGGATGTAAATCAATATTTATTACAGCGACAGGTACGGATGTCGGAAAAACTTATATTTCTGCGCTTTTAGTAAAAAAAATGCGAGAATTTGGTTTGAATTGCGGTTATTATAAACCAGCTTTATCAGGTGCAATTCGTAATGAGGATGGAACTTTGCTTCCGGGAGATTGTGATTTTGTTCTCAAGACCGCATTAATAAATAAAAATCCTTTAGATTGTGTTACATATTGTTTTGAAGAAGCTGTTTCGCCTCATCTTGCAGCATTAAGACTGGGGATTAAAATTTCTGTAGACGAGATAAAAACAGATTTTGAAAAACATAATAAAGAATATGATTTTTTAGTTGTAGAAGGCGCTGGTGGGATAACTTGTCCATTCAATATGGATAATCAGATTCTTTTGTTACCTGATGTGGTAAAAGCATTAGAAACAGATATACTGCTTGTTGCAGATGGCGGGCTTGGTACAATAAACTCTATACTCTTAACTGCAGAATATGCAAAAATACAAGGACTTAATATCCTTGGGATTATTTTAAATAATTATGATAAAGATGATTTTATGCATATAGATAATAAAAAACAGGTTGAGAAGTTAACAGGATTAAATGTTATTGCAACAGTTGAAAAAGATGCTGCAGATTTAAATATTTGCAAAAGCGATTTGATGAATTTATTTATCCCGAAAGAAGGTTAGATTATGAATTGGCAAGAAGAAGATTTAAAATATATATGGCATCCGTGTTCACAGATGAAAGATTACGAAACATTAGCACCGATTGTAGTGGATCACGCTCAAGGTATTAATTTATACGACATAGAAGGGAATTGTTACAAAGATGTTATTAGTTCTTGGTGGTGTAATCTTCTTGGACATTGTAATCCACGAATAAATGAAGCTATGAAAAAACAGCTGGATACTTTAGAGCATGTTATTTTTGCAAATTTTACTCATAAAACAGCTATTACTCTATGCCAAAAATTGATGGAAGTTTTACCAAAAGGTTTATGTAAGTTCAATTTTGCGGATAATGGCTCAGCCGCGATTGAAATGTCAATGAAAATGAGCTTCCAATATCATCAGCAGGTTGGAAATACTAAGAAAAAACGTTTTATGGCACTATCTGATGCTTATCATGGTGAAACTATCGGAGCGTTATCAGTTGGTGCGTGTGATTTGTATACTCAAATTTATAAACCTATTTTGATGGATGTTGTAAGAATTAACGGACCGGATTGTTTTAGGTGTCCGTATGGAAAATGTCGAGATAATTGTAATTGCGAATGTTTTGAACAAGCTGAAAAAACTTTTGAACAGTATGGTGATGAAACTTGTGCAATTCTGGTTGAACCTTTATTACAAGGGTCTGCAGGGATGAAGATTTATCCGCCACTTTACCTTACAAAATTACGAGCCTTGTGTGATAAATACAATGTTCATTTAATTGCCGATGAAATTGCTACCGGGTATGGAAGAACTGGTAAAATGTTTGCATTTGACCATGCCGGAGTTTCTCCTGATATTATGTGTCTTTCAAAAGGTTTAACCGGAGGTTACATGCCTATGTCAATATGTATTACAACTCAAGAAATTTATGATGCATTTTATGATGATTATGGCAAGGGTAAAGCTTTTATGCATTCGCACACTTATGCAGGAAATCCGCTTGCATGTTCGGCTGCAATTGAAGTGCTTAATATACTAAAAGATGAGCATATATTAGAAAAAGCTAATAATAATGCTAAATATTTTAATAAAATTATTAATGAAAAATTTGCAGATTTACCTAATGTAGGTGAAATACGTAATATAGGTTTAATTAATGCAATTGAAATAGTAAAAGATAAACAAACTAAGGAAGCTTTTCCTTCTAATCTACGTTTGGGTTATCAAATTTATAAAAAGGCGCTGAAAAAAGGTGTCTTATTACGACCGCTAGGAGATGTAATTTATTTTAATCCACCTTTAATTATACAACCGGAAGATATGGATTTAGTAACTGATGTTGCAAAAGAGTGCTTGCATGATGTATTATATAATATATAATAACTGGAAAAGGAGAAAAATTATGAAATTTAGCCACAAATTATCAAAACGGGGGGGGGTAACCTTTTAAGCCTTTCTCTACAGGGATTTGCGGGTTTTACGTTAGCTGAAGTATTAATCACTCTTGGTATAATCGGGGTGGTTGCAGCGATGACAATTCCGACTTTGATAACGAATTATCAAAAAACGTCAACTGCAACACAGTTGAAAAAAACTTTTGCAACTATTGCTCAAGCTGTTCGGACATCTGAATCTGAAAACGAGGAAATAGCGGGATGGGATTTATCAAATGTTAATAATATTGAACTTTTTGATAAATATTTAGCTCCTTATTTAAAATGTTCTAAAAAAATTGTAAATGCCGGTGATATTACTTATTATATGCCTAATGGCAAGCGTGAAACAGGTTTGGCAATAATGCGCGGCGGAGCCGCAGCTTATACATTGTTATCAGGTGTACAAATTATCGTAAATAATGGAATTGTCACAGGTGCTGCTCCAATAAAAGGTGCAGGTACGGGCTTTTTAATTATGATAGATTTAAATGGGTATGATACAAAGCCTAATCGTATTGGACGGGATACGTTTTTTATGGCGGTTACATCAGAAAAAGGAACAATACTTGATTATAGTGATGATGGAGAAATGGGTTCTGTGCAAAGAACTCGTCAGCAATTGATAAATGGACCATCCGTATATAACTATCAGTGTAATTATAAAGGTCGTGGAATGTGGTGTGGTGCCTTGATTCAGCGTGACGGGTGGGAAATTAGTGACGATTATCCATGGAAATAACTATTTTATAGGTTTGCCAAAAAATATTCTGGCACCACCAAAACGCTGTTGAAGGGTCTTTTTGACGCCTATTATAATATCATTTACGTTGCAGACAACAAGTTGAACTGCATCAATTAGCACGCTGAGTTTTGGTACCAAAATTGAAAAATCAGAACTTGTTTTGTTGAAGTTTCCTGAAATTGATATAAAATCTTTTGATGAATTTGCAAAATTATATGTTGTCATTTCTAAATTTGCAGCGCTGTTTCTTATTGTTTGTCGCGTGATTTCATCATTAGCTTTCTGAGATAAATCTTTTAAATTTGTAGTTGTAACTTCAAGATTAGCCATACTGTTGCGAAGATATGTTGTCGATTCGTGGATATTTTCTCGATTTTCAGTCAATATTTCTGTGATAAGATCAAATAATTCAGTCAAGGCATCGGTGGTTTTTGTTGCAGAACTCAACAAGCTTTCTCCTTTTTCAGATAAATTATCTAAGTGAGCTTGGTTGATGTCCGAAATTCCATTGAATGTAATATTTGATTCTCCTTTTATTATATCTCCTGTCCTGATATATTTTAACATTGGGCTTCGAGGATATTGTATATCAACGTATTTAGTATCTTCGTCGTAATTTTTGATTCTTACGGTAATATTTTTGGGTAGTTGTAGCCCTCTTTGATTTAATGTTATGTATAAATATGTTGTTTTAAAATCTTTTGAAATTTTTAACTTTCTGGTTGTGCCCAGTTTATACCCTTTATAATATACACCCATTCTAGGCGGCATTGGATCCATTTTGTTAAATTCTGCTTTAATATAAGTATGATTAAAATAGTTAACAATAAGTGCACCAAGGAATATGAATAGTAAAATTAAGAGTAAAATTTTTCCAAGTGTAAGATTCATACAAATAGTATTGAAAATTAGAAAAAAATATTAAATTGGACTAGTGGTTTAGCCTAATATATTTTGAAATTGTTTGTGGATTCCAACATTGTGAACTCGAATATAGTTAATACCTTCACGTATTAAATTACTGTTAAAAGCCAGTGAATACATATCTTTTTCATCGTTTGTAGCTTGCGGCATATTTAAAAAGCTTTTTCGCGATAAACCAATTAATATAGGATACCCTAGAGTCTTTAATTCTTTCCAGCGTTTTAAAATTTCAAGGTTATGTTCTTTTGTTTTTCCAAATCCAATACCTGGGTCAATTATTATATTTTCTTTTTTTATACCCTTGGTAAGGGCAAAATCAATCTTATTTTTTAATGTTAGATAAATTTCATCCATAAGGCTTTTGTATTGCGGAGAATTTTGCATATTTTCCGGTGTCCCAAGGCTATGTTGCAGAATTATTTTTGTATTAGGTGAACTTGCTATTATTTCAGCTAAATTCGTGTCAAAATCGAATCCTGAAACATCATTTATAATATCAGCTCCAAGTTCAATACATTTTTGTGCCACTTCTGCGCTTCTTGTATCTATACTAATAGGTGGGTGCAATATTGTTTTCGCATATTCTAAAATTGGAATAAGTTTTTCTAACTGTTCTTTTGCACATATTGGGGTTGAATATGGTTTTGTTGATTCTGCTCCAATATCTATAATGTCTGCACCTTCATCAATTAACTTATGTAGGTGTTTTATTGCAGCTTTGTAATCATAAAAATCTCCGCCATCCGAAAATGAATTTTGGGTGATATTTAAAATTCCCATGATTTTTGTTTTACTTTCTTTTTTATGAAGGTTTTCTATGATTTGTTCACCCAGTTCTTTTAATTTGAAAGGTTGATATTGCAATTTTTGTGCGATTTTAGTAAGTTCAGAAATACTTCCACCTAAAATGCAATCAGAAGTTTCAATTTTACCGGTAATAACTTCTCTATGCGTACCGCAATCCGCTCCTGTAGAAATTGCTGTTTGTTTTATAATATTTGCTTGTGCAGGTGTTAAATTAAAAATCTTAAAGTTTTTATATTCAAATTTATTTTTTGCTTTTGAAGTGTAAGTTTTATCAAAACCAATAAGTTCAAGCTCTTTTTCTATTTCTGTATTATTAATTTCTTTTAAAACAAAATCGTGCATAGATAAAGTCTAGCACGATTTTTGTTATTTCTCAAATTTATATTACATATTTTTCATTTCGTGGTATTGATGTTTAAAATCATCAACTGCTATAGCACCTGTTTTAACAGCTTTGTTAACACCTGTGATAAGAACGAAAAATGCTAAAGCTCCACCGAAAAAGCCTGCAACTTTTTTAGTTATCGGACTGTTAACAATAGTTCCGATAAATTTAGCGTTTTTGAACTTGTTAAGTCGTGCATAAATATCAGTTGAATAGATTTTAATATTGTTTTTAAAAGTTGCCCATAAACCGGTAGCCGCTTTGGTATTTTTGTTTACAGCCTGCTGGGTTTTTGTTACGGTTTCAAGCATATTTGATAGAGCTTGTTCCCCTTGTAAGCCTCTACGGCTGGCAGCTTTTGTTGCTTGAGTTGTTAGACCTGCGGCTCCACCAACACCTGCAGCAACTTGTTCACTTTTTTCTTTACGTTGAGCAGCTGTCATTGATGGATTTACTGAAGTTGATGTTACTGATGGAATTCCAGCCATAATTATTCACCTTCCTCAATCATTCTTTCAACTTCATCAAGCTCATTATCTACTGTTGTATTAGTTGGAGTTTGTTCTACTGTTTTTTTAGAATCTTTAGTCGCTGCGTTGTAAGCTCCTGCTGCACCTGCTCCCACCCCCATAGTATTAGAGGTTACCTTTGCAGCTTTATCATAAACTTCTTCAGCTTTTACACCTTTGAATGGCTCTACAATCTTTTTAATGCCTTTTGCAATTAATCCACCAACATACTTAAATGCTTTACCGATATATTCAAATCCTTTTACTATATATTTGCCTACTGGATTTGCGTTCATTTTTTCAGTTAATAATGTTAATCTGTCACTTAAATTTGTATATAATTTTGAGGTCTTAATATTATCTATGCCTTTAGCTATTTTTTCAAATAACTTGGAGCCACCGGTTTTGATTTTTGTAAATAATGGAGTTAGAACTTTTTGAGTTCCTTTCGCCACTTTGCTATTTGCTCCGGAAATAGCAGAAGATTTCATTATGTTAGCACCTTTAGCGGCACCCCAGGCAACAGCCCAACCTTCTAATAGACCTTCTGAGATAATTTTAAATACTTTTAAAGCTTTTTTAAATGTATTAGGCGTGTGGGTATCATGAATTAGATTATCAAAGGCTTGAACTTGTTTTTCATAATGCTTTGTCTTACTTTCGTAAAACTTGTTTTCTTCTTCAGTAAGTCCGTTACTAACGGCTTCGGCATTACTACTTTTAAATGTGATTTTTTGTGTGTTTGAATACTGTGTGATTTTTGGTTGAATTGTTAACATGCTATTTCCCCACTACACTTAAATAAATTTCATTCGTATAATACAGCTGAAAAATATTTTTTGCTAAAACACTTATTCCACTTTAACAAAATGTTACATTAGGACACTTATATTATCCCATATTAGTGCTAATTTGTAAAGTACTTCGTATAGTACTCTGCTACAAATTATTGCCGAGTTAGTTCAATGGCTCAGCTACGCAGTTTTTTGAACCTTGAAATGAATTTCTTTTAATAAATTCTCTATCGATTTTATTAAGACAATCAAGCTTTGCCCCAAGCCATCGTGGTGCAATTAGATTTTTCTTTAATCCGTTACCGGCAAGTCTGTGTATTGTTGTTGTTTGCGGTAAAATTTCAAGAAAATCGCAACAAAGGTTTACGTATTCTTCTTCACTCATAAAATTAATTTCACCAGATTCATAGAGCTTTGCCAGTTTTGTATCTTTTAGTGCACATAGCATATGAATTTTAATCCCGTCAATTTTAAGCTCTGCAAGTTTTTGTGCGGTTTTAAGTATTTCTTCTTTAGTTTCCCATAGTCCAAAGATTACGTGAACACAGACGTTTATTTCCTTTTCTTTTGTTCTTTCATAGGCTTTTAAAAAACAATCAAAATTATGTCCGCGGTTTATTTTTAAAAGAGTTTTATCATGGATTGATTGTAAACCATACTCAACCCAGGTGTAATAATCTTTAGCAATGTCAGAAATTAGTTCCAGCTTTTCATCTTCAACACAGTCAGGACGGGTGCCTATAGATAACCCGACTACATCAGGGTGTTTTAAAGCTGATTTATAAATCATTTCAAGTTCATTAACAGGTTTGTATGTATTTGTGTAAGCTTGAAAATATGACATAAATTTTTCAGCTTTAAACCTATTATGCAGAGTTTCTGCACCCACTTTTACCTGTTCTTCTATGGATAAAAGGTTTGAATGAGCTTGAGAAAAGCTTCCGCCTTCATCACAAAAAATACAACCACCTGTGGATATTGTTCCATCCCTATTGGGACAAGAAAAACCTGCATCAAGAGTTATTTTATAAACTTTTGCTCCGAATTTGTTTTTCAAATATGCACTGAATTGGTTGTATCTTTTATCTGTATTATTAAAAAACATTTTATCCTTCCTGCCGGTATAATCGCCCCGCAAGAGGGACGAGTTATTATTATTTATTATCTTCTTCGTTGTCATAAATTGGATAAACGTAGTGTTCACCGCAATTTGGACAAACTACTTCTTGTTGTTTTCCGTCTTCTAATTTTGCTACTTCAAATAAACATTTGCATCCTGATTGTACGCATCTTACAGCCCAGGTTGGTCTGATTAATCTTGCCATAATATTACCCTCATTTCTTTCTATACAAGTTAATTTTAGCACTTAATTAGAGTTCATGCAAGTTATGAATACATTTCATCATCCCAGTATTCAAGTTCAAGTTTACCTACAACAATCGTGTCGCCGTTTTGAACTCCAAGGCGTTTTATTTCATCCATAATCCCCATACTTATCATTATATTTTGGAATCTTATAACCTGTTCTGTGCTTCTTGGGTCTGTAACTTGAGAAATTCTAATAATTCTGCCGCCAGTAACAACATAAGTATCTTTGCTAACTTTTTGAACATCCCAGTAACCATCGTCGTTATTTGTTGCATCAAGGTCTTCTTCAACTGTTACTTCAGAAACAGGCTTTTCTATAGTATCGACTTTTGCTTCAAGTTCATATTTGATTTTATCTAAGTTTTCACCAGTTACGGCTGAGATTAGGAATGGTTTTATTCCTAATTTTTCAAATTCTTGTTGAAGTGTTGTAATTCTTTCCGGTTCTATAGCATCTATTTTATTGATTGCAACTATTTGATAAAGGTTTGCAAGTTTTTCTGAATATTTGGCAAGTTCTTCATTTATAATTTTATAATTTTTAATTGGATCTTCTTCTGTTCCGTCAACTATATGGAGCAGGAATCTGCAACGCTCAACATGACGCAAGAAGTCGTGACCAAGCCCGATACCTTCTGATGCACCTTCAATTAAGCCTGGTATATCAGCGATTACAAAACCATCACCGTTAGATTTTCTTACAACTCCAAGGTTTGGAACAATTGTAGTAAAAGGATAATCTGCAATTTTAGGCTTTGCTGCAGAAACTCTACTGATAAAAGTTGATTTTCCTGCATTTGGCAATCCTAAAACCCAACATCTGCTAGAAGTTTTAACTCTAATTGTAGTTCACGTTCAATTCCCGGTTCTCCCGGTTCACAGTATTGAGGTGCTCTATTTTGCGGGGTACAGAAATGAGTATTTCCGCGTCCGCCACGTCCGCCTTTTGCAACAAGTACTTTTTGTTCATGTTGAGTTAAATCAGCAATAACATTACCTGTTTTTAAGTCTTTAACAATTGTGCCTGTCGGTACTTTGATATACAAATCCTTAGCACTTTTTCCGTGCATACTTTTTTTGAAGCCGTTTTCTCCGTTATCAGCTTTAAATATTGAACGATAGGTAAAATCAAGCAATGTAGATAAACCTTCATCGGCAATCAGATAAACACTTCCGCCTTTGCCGCCATCACCGCCTGCCGGTCCGCCTTTATCTACAAACTTTTCACGACGCCAAGCGACAACACCGTTCCCGCCTTTGCCTGATGATATTTTAATTTTTGCCTTATCTATAAACTGCATAGTATAATTTACCTCACCCCTACCCCTCTCCTTCAATATAGAGTGGAATAGTTTCATATTGATTATACTATGCGGGTTAAATATTTGCTACTAATTGTAACGATAGTGTTTACACCTTTGACCCCCCACCCTAACCCTCCCCCTAGGAGAGGGAACATCCACCCCTAATAAAGTTTCAAGTAATTGTCGGGTTGTTCGACTCACATATTGCATTTGTATCTTTTAAAGAGAGCACTTTAACCATGCATCTTTATGATAAAAATGATTACATATCTTCAGGAATATAAAATGGTTGTTTTGATAAAATTTCGCGCGTATGTTCGTGACAACAGCTGTTTCTTGTGATCTGCTGGTATTCTCTGATAATGTTTAAAACATCTTCTGTTGATAATCTGATAATTCGTCTTTGTCCTTCAATAATTCTAGCCATAACTAATCTCCTATTTTGTACTTCATACTAATCGGAAGATGTTTTTTGTAACTTTAAAAGCTCATATTGAAGGTGTAAAAATCTGTTTATTGATACGAAAAACCGGAGAGATTATCTCCGGTTTTTATATCTAGTCTGACCAATTGAAGTTTTGATTTACTAGTGTTACATTTGTCCAACCTGCTTGTGATAATGTTGCTTTCATTTTGTTTGACAGGTCTTCCATTGCTCTTTGTTGTGTTAATGACATTCCAGTTTCTACTGTATGAGTTTTACCATCAGGTGTTCTTACTGTTGCGGAACCATTATTACCTCGTATTGTGTGTATAGAGAAGTTGATTGTTAGTTTTCTAGGTTTAGCTTTTTCTGCTGCTGTCCATTGGGTTGGTTTTGTACTTTGAGTTTTTTGAGCACCTTGAGTTTGTTGTGTTGAGGAAGTTGCATTACCTTTTTGGAACTTGAAGTTAGAGTTTGTTAATGTTACATTTGTCCAACCTGCTTGTTTTAATTGGTTCATTATATCATCAGATAATGCGTTCATCGCTCTATTGTGAGTTAATGATGGACCAGTTTCTGCGGTGTATTTTGTGCCGTCAGGCATTACTACTGTTGCAGTACCACTATTTGTAGAGTTGGTGTGTATTGAGAATGTTATTTTAACTGAAACTGGTTTTGTTTTATCAATTTGATTGCCTGTTGCATTCGCTCCATTGTTACTGTTTACCTTGCCACCGTTGCCATTTACTCTGCCACCGTTGCCATTTACTCTGCCACCGTTGCCATTTACTCTGCCATCGTCGTTATTTACTTTGCCATCGTCGTTATTTACTTTGCCATCGTCGTTATTCACTTTGCCATCGTCGTTATTTACTTTAGCTTTTTCTTCTTTTTCTTTTGCTAGAGCTTTGCACATTTCTTCGTAGGTTAAGCCTTGACCAATAAGATTACCCTCTTTATCAGTAGCTGAGTATTTGTCATCTCCGTCTGAAACTATATTGTGATTTGGATATAGTGTTTTTAAGTTCGCTAACTTATCTTGATTACCAACTTGTGGTTGTTGTTGCGGCTGTGCTTGTTGAGCGTTTATCATACCATACGGATTAAAGCCACCCATCATTCCGCCACCAAATAGGCCGCCAAATAAATTGTTGAATAAACCACCGAATAGGCCTCCGCCCATGCCCATCATTCCGCCGCCACCGAATAGACCGCCCAAAAAGCCTGACATGAATCCCCAGAATCCTCTAGGACCATTATTAATGGTTATGTTTGTGTTTGTAACACCACCGTGACAGTGACCACCAAATAATTGCTGTGGTCTGGCTTGTCTAACAGTTATTCCTCTATTAGGTACGAATGTGTTCTGTGCATATCGTAGATTAAATGCTTTACCTGCGCCGTAGATGCCCATGTCTCTGCCCTCTTATTTTTATTATCTTATATATATAAAGTATATACTTATTGTATAATTTCAGAGGTATTGGTATTTTGTTACAAATGTTTACAAATCTAGTATCAAGAATATAAAGGCATATAAGGCTTAAAAAGCCCTATATGCCCAAGTTGGTTGTTATTAAGGAGCTAATTATCTTTTGCTAGAGTACTACTTACTGCTGTAGCTGCTGCCATTGCCGGGTTAGCAAAGGATGCTGCTGCACGTGCGACATTAGCTGCTGTATTTAAACCTTGCATTGTTCTATTCCAAGCACTGTTTTGTTGGTTAGCTTGATATGCTGCTTGATTATAACTATTACCTGACGCGGAGTTAGCGTTTGCTAATTGCATATAATTTAACATTTGGCTATTGTAATTATTGTATAGACCGCTTAACAGAGAAATATAATTCATTCTGTTTGTCATTTCTGTTGAATACAATTGATCTTGTTTCATTAACAATGAATCACTTAAATCAGCAACAGCTTGAGCTTTGTTTTCCGTAATATTACTTAAGTTGTCCATAAAGACAGAATTATCAAGGTTACCAAATCTTGATGCAATATCATTTTTTAAAGCATTTTGCATTGGATCATAAATATCATTAATTTGCTTAATGCCTTGTTTTTTATATGTATCAAGGGTTTGATTCCATTGTTCTTGTTTTGCATCAGAAATAGAAAATAAATCACTAAGACTTGTACTTAAATTATTTTGTATTCCGTCATAAATTGATTTTTCACTGTCACTCATATTATATGAGCTATTAAAAGTGTTTTTTCCGGTTTTTTCTGAAGTGGCAACTTTATTGCCGTTAATTTCTACGCTTCCTGTTGCGTATTTAGGGTATTTGCTTGATTTTCCCATAATAAAATTTCCTTTCTAGCAAGGAAATCATCTGTTATTAAGCTCAACTAGTGTGGAATACTTGTATTATAACATATTTTTATAATATTGTAAAGTTCCCTTTTCTATATTTGAAATTTATTTATACTCGTATAATAATATTGATATGGCAGATAAGATTAAAATAGTCGGAGCAAAAGAACATAATTTAAAAAATGTATCGCTAGAAATCCCCAAAAATGAACTTATTGTATTTACCGGTGTTTCAGGTTCAGGAAAAAGTTCATTGCTTTTGATACAATTTTTGCAGAAGGGCAAAGACGTTATATAGAAAGTTTATCAACTTATGCAAGACAATTTTTAGGGCAGATGGATAAACCTAATGTTGAATATATTGACGGCTTTCACCTGCAATTTCTATTGATCAAAAATCTAAAAGTAATAACCCGCGTTCTACTGTTGGTACTATTACTGAAATTTATGATTATTTAAGGTTGTTATATGCGCGTATTGGTACACCATATTGCCCTCAGTGCGGGAAAAAAATTAAACCTCAAACTTTAGATGAAATTGTTAATAAAATATTGATCTTGGAGAAGGTGTTAAAATTCAAATTTTAGCTCCTGTAGTACGTGGAAAAAAAGGTGAATATTCTTCTCTTTTTGAAGAGTTAAGGCAAGAAGGTTTTGTCAGGGTAAAGGTTGATGGTGAAATTTATAATCTTGATGAGGATGAAATAGAACTTGCTAAAACTAAAAAACACGATATTAGTGTTGTCGTTGATAGAATTGTAGTTAAAGAAAGTGCAATGTCCAGAATTGCTGACAGTGTTCAGATTGCATTAAAAAAGGCTGATGGTATTGTAATAATTGACCTTGTGGGTGATAAGGAAATTGTTTTCTCTGAAAAACTTGCTTGTCCTGATTGTAATTTAAGTTTTGAAGAATTAACTCCAAGAATTTTTTCATTTAATGCCCCTTATGGTGCTTGTGAAAGATGTTCAGGACTTGGGGCTGATTTTATTGTTGATCCGGATTTAGTTGTTCCTGATAGGTCAAAATCTTTAAATGAGGGTGCGATTTATGCTTGGGCAACAAGAAGTGCAACAACTTATTATAATGATTTATTAGCGTCTGTGTGTGCAGCTTATGATATAGATATGGATGCCCCGTTTGAAAAACTTACACAAGAACAGCAAAAAATTATACTTTACGGCTCAAAAGATCCTATTAAAATTCGTGTTCAGCAGTTTGGAACACATCGTTATCAAACTAACATTACACCTTTTGTCGGAGTTATTCCGTTTTTGGAAAAACGTTATAATGATGCCAATGGTGACTATTGGCGTGAAGAAATTGAAAAATTTATGGTTGCAAAACCCTGTCCGGCTTGTCAAGGTGCTCGATTGAAAAGCTTTCCGCTTGCAGTCAAAATTCGTGATAAAAATATTTACGAATTTACAAAAATGTCTATCGATGATGAATTACAGTTTGTTACAGATTTGTATCTTGATTTGACTGAATACCAAATGAAAATTGCAAAACAAATTTTAGATGAAATTCGGGCTCGTTTGAAATTTTTAAGTGATGTCGGTTTGCATTATTTAGATCTTGCTCGAATGGCTGGAACTTTATCAGGCGGTGAATCTCAACGAATTCGTTTAGCTTCTCAAATCGGCAGTGGTCTAAGCGGAGTTTTATATGTTCTTGATGAACCTTCTATCGGATTACATCAACGTGATAATGATATGCTTATAAAAACGCTGTTTAAACTTAGAAATTTAGGTAATACACTTATTGTAGTTGAACACGATGAAGATACAATAAGAAGTGCGGATTATATCGTTGATATCGGTCCAAAAGCCGGACTTGCCGGTGGTAATATTATTGCTCAAGGTTCTGTTGAAGATATTATAAATGCTAAAACTTCGATTACCGGAAAATATTTGAGTGGCGAAAAATTTATCCCGATTCCTGAAAAAACGCGTGAAGGAAACGGCAATTTTCTTGAAATTAAAAATGCACATTTAAATAATTTGAAAAATCTAAATGTTAATATTCCGTTAGGTAAGATTGTCATATTAACTGGGGTTTCAGGTTCAGGTAAATCTACATTAATGCAGGAATTGATTTATGAGTATGCTGTTCATAAACTTAGAAAAAATAAACCAAAACCGCAAGGAGTAGATGATATTTTAGGGTTTGAAAATATTGATAAAGTTATTGATATCGATCAATCTCCAATCGGTAGGACACCGCGTTCAAATCCTGCAACTTATACTGATGTTTTTACGCCTATTCGAGAGCTTTATTCTAAGACTAATGAAGCAAAAGTTCGTGGTTATAAACCCGGCAGGTTTAGTTTCAACGTAAAAGGCGGAAGGTGTGAAGCTTGTAAAGGTGATGGTCTTGTTAAAATTGAAATGAATTTCCTATCAGATGTTTATGTAAAATGTGATATCTGTAAAGGGAAACGTTATAATCGTGAAACATTGGAAGTTAAATACAAAGGGAAAACGATAGCTGATGTTCTTGATATGAGTGTAAAAGAAGCTCTTGAATTTTTTGACAGTATACCAGCAATAAAAAATAAACTTCAAACTCTAAATGATGTCGGCTTAGATTATATGAAACTTGGACAAAGTGCAACAACACTTTCAGGTGGTGAAGCACAGCGTATAAAATTAGCTTCAGAACTTAATAAACGTTCAACCGGTAAAACTCTGTACCTACTTGATGAACCTTCTGTTGGACTTCATTGGGCCGATTTGGATAAGCTCGCGAAAATACTTCATGCGCTTGCAGATCAAGGAAATACAATTCTTATGATCGAGCATAACCTTGATTTAATTAAAATTGCAGATCATATAATAGATTTAGGTCCTGAAGGCGGAGTTGGAGGTGGACAAGTTATTGCTCAAGGAACTCCTGAGCAAATTGCTAAATGTAAAGATTCTTATACCGGTAAATATTTAGCAAGATACTTCGAAAAGCCTTAATTTACGTATAATTTGATATTTCTAAAAAAATTTGTTATTATATTTTCATAAATAGGTAACTGTTATGAGGCAAAAATTTTTATATTTATGTTTTTTAATGGTATTATCTTGTGCGTTTGCGAAAGTTTATGCACAAACTATAGAGGTTTCAGCTCTTGAAGATTTTTCAACCGCTAAGCCGCCAAAGACTATATCCGTAAAATTGATAGAACCGTTGGAATTGGCTGAATCTAATTTTATTACAGCTGGGTCAGTTTTACAAGGTAATCTTATTGATGTGGTAAGTCCAAAAAGACTTAAACGTGATGCAGGATTCTCATTTCAACCAACAGAATATATTGATTTAAATGAAAAAACTCATCCAATAAATTCGTACATTACAGCTTCATATACTCAACCTTTAGATAAAGGATCTGTTGCTAAAAGTGCTGCATTAGGTGTGGGTAACTTTTTTGTAAAAGGTTTATCTATGGGAGTTGCTGCAGTTTCGGGTGCGGTTAAAAACCAGGAAGGTAATCGGTTTAAATCCTCTGCAAAATCTGTTTATGAATCTTCTCCGTTTTCATATGCTGAAAAAGGTGAGGATTTATATATTAAAAAGAATCAAAATTTTTTCTTGAAGTTTCAGGGACCTAAAAAAATGGAAGCTGAGAACAGTCAACAAAATGAAATAAAAGGACAAAATTATACATATACTATAGAAAAGGAGTAATCTAAAATGAAAAAATTATTTATGTTATTTGCAGCATTTGTTCTATCCTTTGCAATGTTTCAAGGTGCAGAAGCTAAAACTGTACAAGTAACAGCTTTGGAAGATTTTCAAACATCTAATCCACCTCAGGTTTTACATGTACAAATGAATGCTAATACAAGACTTGACTACGATTTAATGCTATTTCAAGGATTCCAGGTTACTGGTAAAGTTGTACCTCAAAGCAATGGCGGATTTGTATTCGTTCCTGTAAGTTACGTAAATTACCAAGAAGAAAATTTACCAATCTCAAAAGAATACCCTGCTGCATTTAAAGGCAGAGGCGGACTAATCAGACAAAACCAACCTTTCCAATTGGTATTTCCCAACAATGGTCCTGACACATTCCAATATTATGTACCAAGTGTTAGCGATATGAATTAATGTACTTCGTATTGTAGTACTAAATATATTATAAAAGGGTTCTCAAATTTGAGGACTCTTTTAGTTTATTTATATGATAACAAATTTTTAAATTTTGATTACTATTATAATTGTATTATAAAAGAAAGAGTATTTATATGTTACAGTATTTTTTAGGCTCGTATATTATTACGATTATTGGTGTTATCGGAGCATATTTTTGGGGTGAACATATTCATTCTGGTGCAGGTTTATCAAGTATTTTTATTGTGCTTGTATTGGCAGTACTTGAAACAAGTTTATCATTTGATAATGCCGTTGTAAATGCTATGAAATTGGAAAAAATGTCTGACGTTTGGCGTCATAGATTTTTAACGTGGGGGATTGCAATTGCTGTTTTTGGTATGAGATTTTTATTTCCGGTTTTAGTTGTTGCTATTTTTGCTCATCTTGATATGATAACAGTTACAAAAATTGCGCTTACGGATTCCCAAAAATATGCAGGATATTTGCATGCAACACATGCACCTATTGTAACTTTTGGCGGAATGTTTTTAATTATGTTATTTCTTAATTATTTCTTCAACCATGAAAAAAATGTTCATTGGTTGAAACTCATAGAAGCACCATTATCGCATTTAGATCATATTAGTGGTATTGAAATAATTATTTCATTATTAATGCTTATTGGGGTTCAATCATTTATTCCTGCTGAATCTCAAGTGGCTGTAATCATTTCCGGACTTGCGGGTATAATTACTTTTCTTGCAATTGATGGAGTTGCTCATTTTCTTGAAAAACATGAAGAAATGCGAAATGCAAAATGTGCTGCAGATAGTGTCAAATGTGCAGGATTGATTAGTTTTATTTATTTAGAACTTATTGATGCTTCATTTTCTTTAGATGGTGTTTTGGGTGCATTTGCTTTGAGTAATGATGTATTGATTATTACGATTGGTTTGGCTATTGGTGCTATGTTTGTAAGATCATTAACTATAATGCTTGTAGAAAAGAAAACTCTTGCACAATTTTTATATCTTGAGCATGGAGCTCATTGGGCAATAGGAGCTTTAGCTATTATAATGCTAGTTTCAACGGTCAAAGAAGTTCCGGAAGTTGTAACAGGATTGATTGGTTTATTCTTTATTATTTCGGCATTAATTTCATCAATAATGCATAATAAAAAACAAATAGAAAATAATAAATAAAACAAAAACCGGTCATTTAGACCGGTTTTTTAATTCAAAGTTACTTTAAATTTAGTCTAATTTCCAGCTGTTAAGATATTCTTCTTGTTCAGCTGTTAATGTATCAATTTCAATTCCCATTGATTGAAGTTTTAATTCTGCAATTTTAACATCAACTTCGTGAGGAAGTGTATATAATTTATTTTCAAGTTTTCCGTGATTTTTAACAAGGAATTCAATACCAAGAGCCTGATTTGCAAAGCTCATATCCATAACACTTGCAGGATGTCCTTCTGCTGCAACAAGGTTAACAAGTCTGCCTTCTGCAATTACGTAAACTGATTTTCCATTATCAAGAACGTATTCTTCTAAAGCTGTTCGGATTTGCTTAATTTCTTTTGTATGAGCTTTTAGGTCCCCAACGTTAACTTCCCAGTCAAAGTGACCCACATTTCCTACAAAAGCGCCATCTTTCATATTTAAGATATGCTCAACGTCTACAACGTGCTTGTCGCCTGTTACTGTTAAGAATAAATCACCTTCTAAAGCAGCTTTAGCTATCGGCATAACTCTGTAACCTTCCATTGCTGCTTCTAAAGCTTTTAGAGGATCTACTTCACATACAATAACGTTAGCACCTAGTGCTTTAGCTCTTAATGCAACACCTTTACCGCACCAACCGTAACCTGATACTACAACAGTTTTACCTGCAATTAAGATATTTGCAGCTCTTAATACACCATCAAATGCACTTTGACCTGTACCGTAGCGGTTATCGTATAAGTGTTTTGTTAAACTTGTATTAACTCCAACTGCAGGGAAACCTAATGTACCTTGTGCTTCCATAGCTTGTAATCTAATTATACCTGTTGTGGTTTCTTCTGTAGAGCCAATGATTTTATTGATTAGTTCAGGGCGTTCAGCATGAATTGTTGATACCATGTCACAACCGTCATCAATAATGATATCAGGATTATGATTTATTGCTTCTGTTATATGTGATCTGTATTGCTCTACAGTTTCTCCTGAAACTGCAAAAACAGGCATTTTGTAATACTTTACAAGTGCAGCTGCTACATCATCTTGTGTTGATAGAGGGTTAGAAGCTACTAAAACTGCATCAGCACCACCAGCTTGCATTACTGTACATAAAGCTGCAGTTTCTTTTGTTACGTGGACACAAGCTGACAATTTTAAACCTTTAAAAGGTTGTTCTTTAATGAACCTTTCTCTGATTGTTTTAAGTACAGGCATATCTTTAAAAGCCCAGTCTATTTGTTTTTTACCTTGTTCAGCTAATGAAATGTCTTTTATATCACATTTAATTTCGGTTGCTAACATTGTATTCTCCTTAATGTTTTACCAATTTAATTGTACTTTGTACACGTATCATTATAACTTGTAAATCTTTAATTTCTAATTATTCGACTTCATTGTAAAAATTTCTTAATAAAGAGATAACAAGTGTCAAAACTTTTTCTTTATGGTTGTTATAATTGACACTAAGGAGTGTTTTGTGTGAAAGTTAGTTTTGATTTAAAAAGGGAAAAAGTAAATACTTCAAATAACTTGTCGTTTGCAGGTTATAAATTTACTAAGTCAGAAGACGGTTTTAGAGAATTTGAAGTAGCATATCCGTTTGATGAGAACAAAGATGATTGCTATTTAGAAATTTATAAATTAGATAAAGATGAGCATGGAAATTACTTTACAATCGGAAAAGCATATAGTCGTTCCGGCGGTGATAATTACAAAATGAAACCGAATCAAAATAAAATTGATTTGGTGCAAGAATTTGGAATTGATGATAATCAGGCTTTTGCTTATCATTATTTACTTGTAGATAAAAAAACTCATTTTACAAAGACCAGAGTTGATGCTGGAGATATAATTGATGAACGCTCACAGGTTAATGAGAACAGAAATATATTCAATATTGTAACTCCTGAAAAATCTAATATTTCACGTGGTGGAGCGATGAAACTTGTTATCATTGATTCACAGAAAGTTGGTTATGTTTATAATGATCAAAATATGATTGTTAAAGATGAGCGACTGGAAAAACGCGGTCTGGAAGGTATCAAAACTCTTGCAAATAAATTTGGTGGTACTATTGCAGGTTTAGAGTATGCAATTGATAATGGCGAGTATGATAATTATAGTAGAATTATTTCATTACCAATTTTTACTGATGATGATTTTACGGCACATGCTTACTGGAATAAAAATTGTATGCAAATGGCAAGTTCATTGGGCAGTATTAATAACTATGCTTCTTTACAAAGAAAAATGTTTGCACATGGTTTGAATTTTGTATCGGATGGAGCTTTTGTGAACGAAGGACTTGAAGGTGTTCACTTTAAAAATATTCTTAGATGGGGAGAAGATTCACCGTATTTTAACTGGTTTAGGGCATCGTCATTAAAAGATGGTCCGTTAAGTATGGGTGTTTTTGCGAAAAATAAGGAGTATATTTCACACAAAATTGTAAACTCGCCTTATACTTATGTTCAAAATAGAACAGGTAATGTTTCTATTAAATCAAATCCTACTTATGATGCTAAAAAACCAACTTATATTCAATTTTTTGACACTCGTTTAGTGAATGAGGAAGAAAGAAGTGATACAACGAAATTAATCAAATCTTACTCAAAGATGAGTACTCCAAATGTATATGACTTACATTCACACAATGATTCAATTTATCCGTATGCTTTTGAAATAAATCCTGAAACATATAATAAAAATATTAAAAATTTAAATGAATATAATAATTCAAATACGCAATTCCCGATTTATATCGATAGTCCCAAAGCAGCAAGACTACTATCAAAATTTGAAACATTTGTTGTTGATGGAAAATTTGAAAGTGGTTTTGAAACTTGGGATGCGAATCCGGATATTGCTAAATTAAATTTTGTGTATTCTAATTCAGATGCAATGGCATTAAAAAATCTTTCTGTAAATGAACGCAAAGCACAAATGGAAAAAATTCTTCGCGGAAATTATCAAGTGCAAGATTATATAATATCATCAGGTAAATACTGGACACAAAAAACAGATGATATATTAAGAACTTATGTTGCTCAAAGTTTGAAATATGTTGATATACAAAATCCTCAACAGATTTATAATCATATTATGAAAATTTCTGATAATAAAATTTTGCCAAAATCTGTTAAGGCAGAGGTCACAAAAGCTGAAATTGAAAATGTTTTATCAGGTTTATATAACCATAAGCGTCAATTATCTAATGAAGATAAAAAATCTCAAATCCTGGAAGGTTTGATGGATACGCCGCTTGATTCAATTGAATTTGGGGATAATTTGGTTTCAGTATTGGCTTCTCCTTTAGTATCAAAGAGAGCTGTTAAAAAATCAGAAATAGGTTTATCCAGATATGAAATATTTAAGCAAGGTAATCCGTCTTTATTGCCGGAATATGCTAAAACATATAATATGATGGATAAAGTTTATACAAATGAAATGTTAAGTTTTGCACAAACAGTTTTGAATAATGTGGATTCGGCACTTCCAGAAAACCAAAAATTGTTTGATGGAGAACAGGTTACAGAATTTGGTAAATATGTTTTACCATTAGTACTTCCGTCAATTGCAAAATATGCAGTGGTAAAATCTTTAGCTCCTGATAATACTGTTGCAATTGATTCTAATACCGGTGAAATTTCATACGATTATAAAACTTTAAAAGAAGTTTCGTTGCAAACTGTTGGCATTACAAATCCGGCGAGTCCTGTAGATGAGGCTCAAATGCTTTTAGAAACCTTATCGAAGGGTATGAAAAAACTTGATGCTTCTATTGATGGCGAAATTGTAGAAGGCGTTTATCGAACTATAAAAGATACAACTTTAGCTAACTGGCAGCTTGCAGACTTGATTATTGATAAAACGCAAGCAGGGTTAGACTGGAGAATTGATGCAACAAAAGATATTGCAGATATTGAAGATTTACGCAATAAAAATACTAATTTTGAATATACTTGGCAAAGGGTTACTGATTTTTGGAAAACTTTTACCAAAGCTGTAATATCTAAAAACTCTAATGCTTATACGGTTGCAGAGATTACAGATGAAGGTAAGCTTCATGAACTTGGATATGGAAAATATTCCGGTAAATACCCGAAATGGGAAGATATTGTCCCGAAATTTTTACGAGAAACAGGATTAACATCTACCGCTAATTATATGCACTTTTTCAGGGATACTTCAAAGATATTTACTAAAGATTTTGAAGACGGTTCAAGCTTTACAGATAATGGGTATTTGCAAAAAATTATATATGAAAAAATGCTTAACGGTGATAATGCTTTCATTCGTTCCGGAGGTTTAGATGCTTTAAGATATTCTTATACTTTTATAGGTAATCATGATAAACCACGTGCATTGCATTGTGCTGCTATGGATATGGAATTGTTTTATACAGATTTAACATACCCTGAAAATAAAGATATGCGTCGTAAAGCTTATCAAATTATTAAAGATAAATTTCATGATCCTATATCTGATGCTGAGGTTTGGAATTATAATTTTGCAGCGGTATCTCCGAAAGCTGTAGCTATGGCTGATGCTGTCAGACCTGCTTTTGTAAATGTATTGAGAAAATACCAAGAAAAATATCATTATTCAGATGAAATATATAACCAAGCTTATGTTCCAATAAGTAAAGCAGTTGCGGATTTGGTAAACGGTAAATTTTTAGGTAAACAATTTGATCCTGAAGCTTTTGGTGTAAAACCTTTGGATATTACTATTTCAATGGTTCTAAAACAAGCAAAAGAAGTTTATGGATTTAGATTACCAGGATTTGAAGCTGATAGTTACGAAGATGATGTTTTTGAAGCTTTAATGCAGCCGGCTTTATCAAAAGTGCTTGGTATGATGAAATATTTAGTGGCACTTCCTGGTATGCCAACTCTTTTTGATGGCGATGATGCAGGTGCAACTGGTTATGATACAAAAACTAAAAATATGTATCTTCAAGGGCGCCAAAGAATTCATGATGAATGGCTTGATGCGGATAGTCCTAAATATAAAAAATTCTTGGATAAATACAAAACTCATTTTGATGATGTGATGAAAATACGTAAAAATCCTAAGTGTAATGCTTTAAATAATGGCGCAATATTTACGCTTCCATTAAATAAAACACAATCAGGTGAACTTGTAACTTCAATATTTAGGCAAAGTACTGATGGTAGAATGGCTATTTCTATATTTAATCCGTCCGGTCTTCACACTGATCATAGACTATCTTATAAAGAAAATACACTTTATTTAGATAGGTTGTATTTTACAGAATCCGGTGACAGTACTGTTGGTATACCGGGGCTTAGAGAAGGAACAAAGTTTGTTAATGCAAATGATGAAAAAGATATTTATTATACAAGGATAGATGATAATGGTAATTATTATTTATCTCGTCATTATGAAGGTAAGGATGTTCCAACTCCAATTAATGACACTACACTGATTTTGTATCATGTGCCGAATAATATTCCGCTCACTTTTACAGGTTCTTGTAAGGTGAAACCTAACACAAGGTTTGTTGCAAATGCCTACGAAAATAAATCTCAGAATTGCGGAAAGAATTTAGCACTTATTAAGTAATAAAAAAAGGTGACTTTTAAAGTCACCTTTTAGCTTATTAAACTGCAAATCTAAAATGAACAAGGTCACCATCCTGGATTATATAATCTTTACCTTCAAGGCGCGTAACCCCTTTTTCTTTGCAGGCATTATAGGAACCAAGTTCTGCAAAATCTTTATATGGTGTGATTTCAGCTCTGATAAATCCTTTCTCAAAGTCTGTATGAATTACTCCTGCAGCTTGAGGAGCTTTTGTTCCTGCTGTAATAGTCCAGGCATGAACTTCTTTTTCTCCTGCTGTAATAAATGTTCTTAATTTTAAAAGATTATAAACAGATTTAATCATTCTGTTTATGCCTGAATCTTCAATTCCAAGCTCTTTTAAATATTCTTCAGCTTCTTCTTTTCCAAGTTCTGCTAGTTCTTCTTCAATTTTAGCTGTAATTATAACCATTTCTGCACCGTGTAATTTTGCGTATTGTGCAACTTTTTCAGTGTATGAGTTACCGTCTTTTAAGTCAAATTCTGAAACATTTGCACAATATATTACAGGTTTTGTAGAAAGAAGGTTTAGCATTTTTACAACCTGAATTTCGTCACCTTCAAAATGTTTTGAAACATCAATAAATGTACATTCAGATAGTAATTCTGTCAGCTTTTTCAAAACTTTATCTTCTAATACAGCATCTTTATCGCCTGATTTAACAGTTTTTGCAATTCTTGCCTGACGTCTTTCAACAGAAGCCATATCTGCTAAAGCAAGTTCAGTATTAATTGTTTCAATATCACTAATTGGATCAACTTTACCTTCAACGTGAATTGTATTTTCATCATCAAAGCATCTTACAACTTGAATAATAGCATCAACTTCTCTTATGTTTTGTAAGAATTGATTACCTAGACCTTCGCCTTTGCTTGCACCTTTTACAAACCTGCAATATCAACAAATTCTATTGCTGTTGGTATAATTGTTGGAGCTTTACATAGATTTGATAAAATTTCCAATCTTTCATCCGGAACTTCTACAACTCCAATATTAGGTTCAATTGTACAAAACGGGTAATTTGCACTCTGTGCGTTTCTTGCATTTGTTAAAGCGTTAAATAATGTTGATTTTCCAACATTTGGAAGTCCTACTATTCCAGTTCTTAGCATTTATATTTCCTCTTATTTGGCTAATCTTTATTTTATCAACTTCTATTGTACCTTAAAACTCCCTTAATATATACCTATTTCCCCCTTTGTTAATAAATGTAACGAATATATATTTTTTAGATAAAAAATAAGCAATTTTTAAATTCAAGAATACTTTATATAAATGTAAGGGATATTTAAGATAATTGGGGAAATGATTATGACAAATATTTATAACGAAATGATTACAGTAAAAGAATATGCTGAGTCTTTAAGATATAATCCGGCAGATGAATCTTCTATGATTAGAGTCGAAGATTATGTAGCATCAATCAGATCTCACTCTGTGCAAGCTCAAACTTCTGATTTCATAACAGTTAAAGACTATGTTGCAGGTTTGAATAATGAAAGATATCTAACTCCAGCTGAGCAAGAATTAGCTCAAAGAATTGAAAAATCTATTACATCTAAAGCAAACAAAGATGCAAAAACTTTAGATCAATTATTAGCATAATCATCTCTCTTTTGATATAAATTTTAAAAGCCGGTTAATCCGGCATTTTTTTTGCCCAAAATAGCTGGTATTACTCTGTTTTATTCTTTGTAAAGATATGTTACGAATATATGTTTTTTATATAAAATTTAGGCAATTTTTAAATCAAAAAATACTTTATATATATGTAAGGGAAAATGATATTAAGAGTAACAAAGGGGATAAATTATGAGAAATGATTATGAAATGATTACAGTTGCAGATTATGTAAATTCAGTAGATAATGTAAAATGTTTATCAGTTGAAGAAAAAGAAATTCAAGCTCAAGTTGAAAAATATTTATTGAATCAAAAAAGATATGAAACTAATGCAAAAATCGTTGAAGCATTACTTGCATAATTATAAAATATTTACTAAAAAAAGAGGAAATGATATTAATTTATCGTTTCCTCTTTTTTGCTTTGAAATCATCTAAAAGCCTTTTACTGTATATGTTTTAGATTGTAACGATATATTACAAATATATACTTTTTAAGTCAAAAATGCGCAATTTTTACAAATAAAAATACTTTATATAAGTGTAAGGGGATTACAAATAGGAAAAATTAAAGGAGAAAAAATGGCAAGAGTATTAATTTCAATGCCCGAAAAATTTTTAGACGAGATTGATTCAGTAGCAGATTCTGAAAATCGTACACGTTCAGAATTAATTCGTGAGGCATTAAGAACTTATATGTATAGAAGTCAACTAAGAAATGGTAAAAAAGCAACAACAAATGCTGAAATTCTAGAAGCATTACTTGGTTAAATTTAAAAATATTAACGGATGGGGAAAATGGCAAAGAATAGTTATCAAATGATTACAGTAAAAGAATATGTGAATATGTTAGATGACGAAGTTACATATTTGGATGCTGATGCAAAAGAATTAAAGGCAAGTGTTGAAAAGTATCTTTTAAAGATACGCAGGGCACAAACGAATGCAAAAATTTTAGAAACTTTATTAAGTTATTAGTTTGTAATCACTTAGAAGCATTCATTGGTTTAGGTAAAAATTTCACTCGGTAAAGATTTAGAAAGTAAGTTAGAAAATAAAAAAGACTTGATGAATTTCATCAAGTCTTTTTTTGCATAAATAGCTTTTAACTATTCAATGATAGTGTCAACAACACCAGCACCAACAGTTCTACCGCCTTCACGGATAGCAAATCTCATACCTTCTTCGATAGCTACTGGAGCGATAAGTTCAACTTCCATAACTACGTTATCACCAGGCATTACCATTTGACCTTCGAATTTGATTGAACCAGTTACGTCAGTTGTTCTGATGTAGAACTGAGGTCTGTAACCAGGGAAGAATGGAGTGTGACGTCCACCTTCTTCTTTAGTCAATACGTAAACGTTAGCTGTAAATTTAGTGTGAGGGTGAATTGAACCTGGTTTAGCTAATACTTGACCACGTTCGATTTCAGTTTTATCAACACCACGAAGTAGAGCACCGATGTTATCACCAGCTTGACCTTGGTCAAGAGATTTTCTGAACATTTCAACACCAGTAACTGTAGTTTTCTTAGTTTCGCCTAAACCAACTAATTCAACTTCGTCACCAACCTTAACGCGGCCAGCTTCAATACGACCTGTAGCAACAGTACCACGACCAGTGATTGAGAATACGTCCTCAACAGGCATAAGGAAGGGTTTGTCTAATTCTCTTTCTGGTTCTGGGAAGTAAGAATCTAATGCATCCATCAAATCCCAGATTTTAGCTGTCCATTCGTTATCATCACGAGTAATTGAAGGGTTAGCTTGAACTGCTTCTAAAGCTTTTAAAGCTGAACCGTGGATGAATGGGATGTTGTCGCCATCGAATTCATAAGAAGAAAGAAGTTCTCTAACTTCCATTTCAACTAATTCTAATAATTCTGGATCATCAACCATATCGCATTTGTTTAAGAATACAACAAGGTTAGGAACACCAACTTGACGAGCAAGTAGGATGTGTTCACGAGTTTGAGGCATTGGACCGTCAGTAGCTGCAACTACAAGAATTGCACCGTCCATTTGAGCAGCACC
>JAAGKN010000038.1_pt1 | contig 70921 bp, 51 predicted proteins | sample 6206371 | NCBI WGS metagenome assembly JAAGKN01 (sample SAMN11533720, study PRJNA540317) | gut metagenome | isolation source: fecal pellets from male and female animal of same cohort | host: Peromyscus leucopus | place: USA:CA | collected 2017
ATTATTGCCGTCGGACACCGGGGCTATCGAAAGATCATGTTTTTTGGCGAAAGGACGGGTAAAAACATAGGCGCTCCCTGCTCCAATCACCGCTCCTCCTAAAACATCCCACCAATGATGCTTTTTAGCAAAGACCCTTCCCCACGCAGTATAGCACGCCAGCGCATAGGCAGGTCCTCCGAATTTCCATCCGTAGCGTCGCTGTAGAAAAGCGGCTGTAGCAAATGTTACCGCGGAATGACCTGACGGGAAAGAATGACTGTTGCTGAAATCAGGCCGTTGCTCTTTGATAGAGTATTTCAGAATCAATGTCGCAGCCGCAGTCACAGATGCCGCATAAACACCCTGGGTAAGTCCTTTCCAGTCCTTTGCCACAAGAACTCCTGTCAAAGCAGCCACGGGAAGTGCCAATGCAACGACATCTGTAGATACCGCAACTCCCTTCTGTGCGCTTGTACGCTGAAAAGACTCAGATTCCGAAACAGTCTGCCCGATACTCCCAAAAGGGAACATCAACAGAAGAACAATCATTATACTTACTCTTGACATATCAGGCAAGTTTTAGTAATCCCACATGAAAGAGAGCTGGTCAACCCATAGAGTAGAACCTACACCTCCTGTAAAATAATCTCCATATTTGGATGCCGCACATGTGATAAGCATATACGAGGGCATTACTGTGGTTGTTCGATAATCGATCTCTATCTCGAATTCCTTGTAGCCATCCATTGTCTCGCCATTAATCAGCTCACCATATCCTATAACATAAGAGGCATTTTTATCAAAGAGATTTCTGTTTTTCGGATTTGTCCTTATCTGGTATGGTGCGGTCCAATCGGTCAGTGCCACATAAATATGGCACGAGTCCGGACGGCCTTTCAGATTCGCCCATTCCGCAGACGCATAATTTATCGGTTCTGACTTATACCTGTAATATCCGCGAAGCTTAGTGGGACGCAGCGTCCATGGTCTTCCGAAATCAAGAATACCGTTAGTTCCGTCAACTTTAGCAAAACTACCTGTAAAGATAGAACCTGCGCCAAGCTTACCGATACCGGCTATTCCAAAGAAACCGGTGCTGAGTTCAGCCGCTTTGCCACTGCCTGAAGGAGTATAGTCTGTTGGCACGACATTGCTTTGACCCATAACAGCGGTACCTGTATTTCCGGTATCCCAGAAACGATCCCCGTTCTTATTCCACGGACACCAGATCTTCCCGTTCAGCCACCATTGTTCGAAATCTCCATCAGGAATATCGGCTGTTGCCTGAGTCGTTACCTTGATCTCGTTTCCGATCTCTTTTCCGGAAACCGCCCTTACGGAATACTCTGTCAGCGGGGTAAGGTGCGGCACCCTGCAATAGAATGTGCCTTGATTGTTTTGAACATATTCAGCCGGGACATCAATCCATTCTGACGATGAACTTTCCTTATATTGGAAACCATTCTTCCCATCCGCCGGACCTTGTCCGTAAGCCCAAAGAACCTTCGACCACGCATCCGCAGCTGTTGTTGTAACGAGCATTTCAGTCTTTTCCGCCACAATATACCAGTATTCAGTTCTTCCATGACAGAACACCGCTACCCGGAACGGTTTTGAAAGATCGATCTTTCCCGGCTGTATGTCGGGGGTAAGCTGAGTCACCTGCGCCGGACCGAGCTTTATCCGGTTTAAAGTCAAATCGGAAAGATCCGCTGTGACAGGAACCTTGACAATTATCCTGTGGGTATCCACATTGATTTCGGTCTCGCCGATCTGTCCTTCTACTTCGAAATACCTTACAATATTCTGCTCTGCCCTAACAATCCATTGGTAGTCATAATACCTGTGTAACGTCACAATGATCGGACGAGTAAGGTCATAAGTGCCTTCAAGAAGATTCTCACTGCATTCCGCATTCTCGGAGTAGGTGAATTCCCTGAAAGAAACACTTTCTATATCCACACGCTCATCAAGATAAACAGTCGCAATCAGATTCGCTGAATCTATCAATGCGGGCTTCTCCTCACCACGCGCTTCCAGAGAAAGAATCAGCTGCCTGATGTGAGGATACGGGATATCGTTCTTTATACATCCTGTCAAAACAACAGGAAGAAACAAAAAAACGAATATTTTCCAAAAATAAGTTTTCATACTTTATAAATCATATATGAATTCCGAGACCGAAATTTATATTGAAAACATTGAACCTGAAATTGGCCCCTGACGTAAAACGGTTGCCAAGTTCCTCTCCATCAACTTTCTGCTTCGAGTTTCTTAGATAAAAACCGAATACACCGAAAGACACATTGAACGACACATTCTTCATGATGAACACACATATACCGGGAGAAAAATTGAGTCGTGCGTCCATATAAGTTGTGTGTGTTGTCTTAAGTTCCCCGTTGAAAGGTCGGCGGAAATCTCCGTTTCCCGAAGCAAAAGCGAGTTCCACTTCATTAAACACTCCGAACCTTCCCTTTCTGGAGATACCGATATACTGAGAAAGTGTCAACGCTGCGGTGTAGCTTTCATTGCGGTACATTATATCGTGGAGATTGAAATTCATGTCTTCATCTATATCCACATTGAAATGATCCACATTAGCCCTTGAAGAAGTATAACCGAGACGGAATCCCACCGAAAGATTATTCTTTATGAAGTAAGCCAGATAAGGTCTTACGGCAAAAGAGTAGGCAGAAAGATCCACATCGCTCAATACGTCGAAAAGTTCCATATCATCTGTGGAGAACTCTCCGTAGGATGCGGTTATACCGAAATGCCACTGTCCTTTGGGTATAAAAAGATAATTGAAAAGTCCCCTGTCGAACCTTCCGAGATTACGGCTCTTAAGGACCATAGGAATAGTGTCTCCCCTATAAGTCACTTTCTCTTTGAGATCCGGCATGTTGTGGTTTTTCCTTCCTTTAAGCACGACTGTCCGTACATCATCAATCAAAGAATCCGGAACCCAGATATATTTTCCGCTTTTTTCCTTAGCCACAGAATCATTTACAGCAGCTATGTCACCGCCAAAAACATTGAAGGCAACGGCGAATAAAGATATTAATAAAATAAATCCTCTCATAACTGTCATAAATAAAATGCCACGCCAAACATGATCGAGAACAGGTTGATTTTGAAGTTGGCGGATTTGGAATTTCGTCTTGAAACATATATCTGATCCTTCACAGCCTTGGTGCTGGTATAACTGAATCCGAGCACACCCACATTAACCTCAATGGCAGAATAGTCACTGAGGAATATTGCAAGACCCGGCACAAGGCCTACATCGAGTGAGAAATTTCTCTCGTAAGTTCCTGTCAGATCAGTACCTGAACCACTCGTCAGTTTCGACTGTCCGCCACCAAGCTGGAGCTGAAGCTCATTAAAAAATCCGAAACGTTTTGACTTTCCTATGGAGAAATAGTTGCGGAATATGGCTGTTCCATAATAATTGTGCGACAGTCTATAGAGCTGTTCTATGGAATAATCAGTTTCCGAATCAAGGATAATATCCCCTTTTTCAATCTTGGTCAGCGAGCGCGAATAAGCGAAACGACCGCCGGCTCCCATATCGTTCTTGAAAATGTAGCAAACCATAGGACTTACCTTGAACTGATAGGTGTCACCCGAAATATCCTCGAAAATGAGGAACTGATACTTGTTCTGGTTCGACTGGGTGTAAGAAATTGAAAAACCCGCCACCCACTGACCTTTCGGCACAAATACCACCGACTCGATTTCCGGCTCAAACTCCTCAATCTCGGGTTTGTCGGCAAACAGATCAAGTGTATCCCCGACCTGCCGCGACATGAAATCCACTTGTTTTATATCGTTGTTTTTAAACGCAGTTTGACTCTGCGCCCCCAAAGGGCACAGAGTCAAAAATGCTGACAACACTAATAAAAAGTGTTTCCTGATCATACTTTACAATTTATCATTTGCTCAACGCTTTTTCAGCCGGCACTAAATTGTGCCGGCTGAAAAAAGTTAGTAAACAAGCTCGAAATCATCGAGATACATCACAGACCCCGCTGCTCCTGAGAAATAGTCGCCGTATTTTGATGCGGAAACTACAATCACAAGATAAGCCGCGTCATTGGAATTCGCCCTTGCATTATATACAAGAGGTATCTCAACTTTCTCAAGAACTCCGTCGGAACCGAAATTGCCTGTCCAGGTAACCTGACCATAGGCAAGCACTTCCGGATCATTCTCATTGAATAGTTTACGGTTATTGGGATTTGTGCGGATTTCCACAGGAGCTGTGGTCAGCGCCACATATATCTGACCGTGGTCGTTGCCGCTTGTAAATCCTGCCGGCACAAATTCTTCATTTCCTTTCTTCACGCTGACACTTGCTCCCGGACGGTAGTTTGCCCATACAGAAAGCTTCTCGGGATGAGAACCGTCGAACGGACGACCTATTGAAAGGACACCGTTAGTTCCGTCGGTCTTCACATACGAACCGATAAATATATTACCGGCGGCAAGCATTCCGAGTGCAGACTTGGATTCAAGTCTCGCACAATAAGTGCCAGAATGCAACATATCTGTGGATTTGTCGGTAAGTGTCATATTGGCAGTTGCCGCACCTTCATTACCACTGCCCCAGAATGAAGCGTCTTTATCGCCGACACCCCATGGAAGTGTCACTGTCTTAACTCCAAGCATTGTCTTGGCTGAATATGTGCTCCATTCCTCGAAGCTGCTGTTAGGTATCGAGAAAATTCCTTCGGTTGTAAATTTCAATGAAGGTGTAGAATAATCGCCGTCGATAGCACGGTATTCATATTCAGTGGATGCCTTAAGACCTGTGAGCGTCACAGCAACAGCCGTACCTTTCGCCTTAGCTATGACTCTGCCACGTTTTGCAGAAGGAGCGTTGACGGGCATATCAATCCATTCAGCAGCACCTGTCTCACGATATTGAAGAACCGGGCTGACAGCATTGTCGAAGACATTGACTTTTACAGTAGCCTTATGAGTTGTCACTGCCAAACGGTCATCGCTGAGCGCGACATTCTCAAGTGTCACGGGAGCGGTCACTTTCACCGCTGCATCCGTATTTGCAATCCTGAGTGTGTCAACCGTCATCTTCTCCTGTCCGTCCATTGCCGAGATCTCGATGGCATATTCAGTTTCAGCAGGCACGAGTCCATCAAGGAATTTCTTGCTGAATGTAATAAAATACTCATCGGTGCTTACGCCAGTGGATTCATCTGTAGTCGTTGTATTGACCCAATATATTCCGGCGTTCTCAAGACGTGCTTTTGTGTCGGCAGTAGTGCTGAGTATTCCTACCTCACTGAATACCGACGCAAGTTTGTCGGCATTGCCGACAGCCTTGAGTGTAAGGCGGTCAAGACCTTTGAAACCGCGCACATATACATTCTTGTCGGAGAATGTCCCCGGAGTGGCGACAATCTGTTCTTTAAGAGAGAAACCGTCGCCGCTTACAAGCGGACGTCCGTAAATCTCTATTGTATCCTCCACAACGGGAATATCCTCGATAACCACTCTGAAGAACGCTCCTCCGAGGATCGGTTCGGAACTATCTGCCTTGAGTGTGAGAACATATTCATGGGCACGGCGCACATTCTCTATTACGCCCTCCTTTTTGATAAGCTTTCCGGAGATATCCTCTCCCTCGATAAGATAGTGGATATCTGTCACATTGTTAGGCATCATGAAATAACCCTTTGCCTCTTTGTCGGCATCAGAGAAAGTGAGTTCACCTCTGTCATGCCATACCTTTACCGACATGTGGGAAAGACCTACATCATAGCTCGACGGAGCCACCGACACAAGAACATTGGCGATCTTGCATGTAAGCGTAACCTCATTATTTCCGACATTCATCTCAAACGGCTGATAACCGCGATAGAACTTTTTGTCGAACGATGCGGAAACACTGTCTCCGGTCCATGCCTCGGCAACATAGCTGCCGGTCTTCAGATTGATGGATTCAGGCAACTCTCCAAGTCCTTTATACTTACGCACAAGTCCTTTTTCACCTGAAATATAAACGATACATTTCTCTGCGAGAGAATTATCGGAATCATCCGCAGCACGGGTGACATCGCGGCTCACAAGAGTACGGAGCTGAAGAGTTCCCTCTCCTGCCGAATTAAACGGATCTTCCGAGGCACAAGATTGCAAACCCGCAGCCATGGCAGTGCCCAGTGCCAATATATAAGAATATCTGAATATCTTTTTCATAGCCACAGATTAATTGAACTTAAGTTTAAGTGTTACTGTAGTAGTGCCGCTCTCATCGGTCACATTCAATATAAAGCTATGCTCGTTGGGACCGAATATCGCAAGCAGCGGAATGAAATTTGAGATGTTGAACTCAACATCTTTCTGTCCGCCCACATTCACCGGAAGTCCAAGACCTTCAAGCGCTCCCTGAAGTTCTCCGGGATTAACGAGATCGAGATGAGAACTCAATCCTACACCTGCAAGTTCATCGGGAGTCAGATTGGGTGATTCTATATCGGCGGTAAATTGTTTGATACCTGTCTCACTCTTCACATTAAGCACTACTATATCAGATCCGTCACCACTCATGACATTGACTGACTCAAGATTAATCGGAGCCTGTGCTGTAATTGTCGGTCCGTTTCCGGATGGTCCGGGTTCATCAGGACCCGGCTGGTCGGGACCCGGCTTGTCAGGATCCTCTTTCGGACGTTCATTGTCATCAAGAAGGTTATCCTCTCCTACGGGAACATTACGTTCAACATCATAGGTTGTCACTGAAGCGTCAACCTTGATGCTTGCATTCGCCCCGCCCTGGTTGTTGGGATCCTGGGTATGAAGTTTGAAAGTAATCTTGTAATGGGTTCCGTTGAATACCTCTGTCTCAGGATAAACCTTCTCCTCATGTGTCTCCCAGCCTTCCACTGTTCCATGAAAGGTTACAGAAAGCGGTTCTCCGTCAGCGTACGGGAAATAAGCCGCGTTACCGTTGAGCTCATGCTGCTTGTTAAGATTCACGGAATTCACATTCTTGCCGTGACGCACCTCCACATAACTGTCTTCGCTCATATTGTCGGTAAGAACCGGAGCAAATTCGACAGAAACCTTCACATTATTAAGACGGCAGACAATGTCACCGATATTGTCGGTTATTTCATTGGCTACAATCCTGAAGGATTCCGACTCTCCAAGATAATAGGGAGAATCGATTCCCGACTGTACGTTGTCTCCATAGATGGCCTTTACTGTATAGACCCCGGCAGGAAGGGGGACAACGTCGGGCATCTCGGAATATTTATAAGTAGAGTAAGGTTCTGTCTCTCCATCCTTTACAATGGAAATGACAAAATCCCCCATATTCACACCTTCAGCGGCTCTTACTATCTTCTCATCGGAACGGAGATCAACCGACACAGCGTGTTTCAGAAGACGGCCCTCACCTTCTTTCTCCACCGGAGAAAACGGCGACTCCTTGCCGCATGATGCCAGCTGGGCAAGCATAAGAAGGAAAACCGATACCGCTGTTATATATCTAAATATCTTCATTTTCTTCTTTTGTTAACTGTTTTGGATGTTTGTTTTGCGGAACGTGCGGCAGGCTGGTCATAGCCGAGTTTTACATTATCTACTGTAAGCACAGAACCCACACACAACGATTTATATGAATTAGTCGCAATGGTCTGTCCCGAAAGTGATGTGGTGTTTGTCACATCTTCAAGATCAGACGGAACAGAAACTGACACATTTTCACCTGACGTGGAAACGAATCTTATAGATATCGAAGCCGCCTTTTTACCGAACGGATAATCAGTAACCGACACTGTTTTGCTGCCGGATCCCTTGGAGATCTTTTCATTTTTGGTAACGATGACATTCTTGTTGACATCAAAGACCTTGATCTCGATCTCCGCAGTCTCGTTTGCCACCGGTACATAATCATAATCAAAAGTCACCGCTGACGGTCTAGAAGTAAATGAAATTCCTTCCTCTCTTCTCTCTGTTCCATCAAAGGAATAGGAACCGAGGAACAATTCTCCTGCAGACTTCCCTGAGAATGTTGACGGAGCGTTTCTGCTGTATTTTTTTCGCACTGCCAAACCATGGTTGTCAAGTGCGGGAAGTGTTCCCTTGTGGTCATAAGCCACGCTGCGCACAACGACTTTGCCATCCGATGTTGCCATTGTTGAAGGAACAACAAACCATGTGTTCATCGGGTCTGATCCCGAATAACATGTTTTCTGGTTTATTGAGGTCCATGACTCCGGCTCCGAAACCAGAATGGATGATTTATTCTGCATTGTTGTCGCTCCGTATTTATACTGGCCGCCGGCATTGATGGATGCAATGTCGATTGTTTTGGTTGTTTTTGAGAAATCTCCATTGGGAACGTCAGCCTCTGTCTCAGTGGTAAATCCGGATACATCCTTTTTCAGAGTCTTTCCAATGCCTACCTGGACTGATGAATAAGTTGTTGCTGACGAGAAACCGCCAACCTTTATAATTCCCTCGGAAGGATACCTCGTTATATTGCCGTTCTGAACTTCTGAATTTCCAATAAACACAGAAAGCGCATTTACTATTGTGGCAAGATCTGAAGAATCAGTAGGTGTCACTTTAAGAAGAATATGACGGGCGAAAGCATCTGCCTCCACTGTATATTCCGGAAGCGCCTTTTCAACACTGAAAGACTTCACCACCGCTGAACCGTTCTTTACATTGACATCAATCTTTGTTGCGTCGTTTTTCTCGATTCCAAGAACATATTTATAGCGGTAATTGCTTTCCGAGCGGACAGTCACATCTTCTACACTCTTTATTACAGCCGGCTTCATCACTCCTTCTCCGTTGGAAACCTCGAAAGAAATTTTATCCTTGATTCCGTTTGAATTCGAAGTGACATACACATTCATTTCATCACCATAGAAAACAGGCTTTTCAATAACTTCCGCATTTATGGAAAGTTCGCCTACATTGACAACCATTGTGACAATCTCGCTGGTGCGGGTATAAGCATCAACTGCATTCAATGTCAGTGTATGTGTTCCATAAGGCAGTTTTGACAGGAAACCTGTCACATCAAGAATTGCCATCTTGTCGGGATTCTTGAAGAATCCGGAAGCCACAACACCCTCTGCCTCAAGCTGAGCCTGCTTGGCGGCATCTGCTCCGATAAGGTTGACTGAGTTACCGAATGCCGGAGTATAAGCTGTTTTGAGTCCAGTGGAAGAAACGGTAAAGTTGGCTTCCTTCAGTCCGCCAAAAGCAAACACATGGAATCTCGGTTTAGACTCAACTTTCTCATTCTCGATAATAGAGAATGTCTCTCCATCGGTAAAGCCCATCGGACGTACTTCCGGAGCCGGCGAATTGAAAAAGTCATCGCTGAGATCCACTTCCACAACCTCACTCTCGACATTATCGTCGAATATCACTTTAAGAATGAGTGAGTTTCCTGACGCACTGCCGGGTTCAAGATTGAACTTTACATTGTAACGGTGCTGCGGCTGAGCCACAAACGACGCAGGGGTGAATGTCACACTTTTACCCGAGGCATTTGTCAGAGAAAGAGCGATATTTACGTCGCCCGGCTGGACGTATGCCACACGGTCTTCATTCTGCGCCACGAATACCGGAGCGCCGGTTGTTGACAATGTGGCGCTGTAGGTTGGATATTCGGTTTTGAATGCCTCGCTGAATGAGAGGCTCACCATAGAATTGGCAAGTCGCGCGGTTATCTCGACATCACTGACAGAAGCTGGACGGACCTGTACGGTCTCTCTTCCGAAAAAGTAAGGAAGTTCAAAACCTTCCTTGGCGATATCGCCATAAAAAGCGTCGATATAATACTCGCCGATAGGGAAAGAACCCTCTTTCTCAAATTCCTCGATAGATTCGAACACTTTCGACACCGATCCGTCGGTCTTTGCCATCCGCAATTTGAACTCCGATGCCTCAGGAATTTTTATACCCTCGCCGGCACGGGTCCCGTCGCCTCCTGCAAACACTTTACCGTCGGTCGATAGCTGAAGACGGATACCTCCTTCATCCTGCCCGCCCTGCCATGGATTCTCCTCGCTACACGAAGTAAATGCCAAAGCCGCCACAGTGAAAAGTATCCCATTTTTCAGATACTGCATAGCGTTATTGTTTTGAGTTGTTTTGTTTCAAAATAGACAATATGTGCAGCCCGCCAGTTAGAAGCTGACACAAATTCACATCTTACAAAACACAAAATTAATTTGAATTATTTAAATTTAAGTATTCAAAGGCTATAATTGAGTATAAATGCGTAAAACACACCAATTTTAAACCTTTATATGCGATAAAACACCCGTCTGACACCCTTTTAAAAGCCATTGTCATCAATTCTCCGTCTCTTCCTTGATACTAACGATATAAAAACCTGCGTTAATCCTTTTGTGACACTTTATGTCTAATCAATTGACAAATTTAAATTTTCACACCGGCTGTTCGGTGACCATCTGTTTTCCCCGGCAGCACCACGCTTTCCAAATTACACTCTAAGTTTATATAAGATGACTTCAAAATTCAAAAAGACAATCGCCATGCTTCTGCTGGCAGTCACAATGGCTCCCGCATGTGCCTGCGCCCAGAGTCTTTCCGACATTTTCAAGAAAGGTTCCACAATAACCAACGTGCTTGAAGGTGTGTTCTCCAAATCAGATCTTACTGTTGCCGACCTCGCCGGCGAATGGACTTCCAGCGGTCCTGCCGTATGCTTCAAAGGTGACGACCTCCTTAAAAAAGCCGGAGGCATTGCCGCCGCTGCGGCTATCGAGTCCAAGCTCGATCCTTATTATCAGAAATACGGTCTGAACGGCGCCGTGATAACCATCGACAACGATGGAAATTTCACAATGTCAATCAAGAAAATGAGACTTTCCGGCACTGTTGCGGCAATCGAAGGTGAAAAAGGTACTTTCGATTTCAATTTCACTGCCCTCGGAAAAGTTAAGATCGGATCAATAAAGGGTTATGTCCAGAAGACATCCAACTCCATCGACTTCATGTTTGACGCCACCAAGCTTAAAAACATCATGTCCGCAGTAGCCAACTTCTCAGGCATATCTTTGGCAAAGACTATCAGCTCTCTTCTTGACAGTTATGACGGCTTGTGCGTTGGTTTCAAATGTTCTCTCACAGGGAAGGCACCGGCAACCGGCAATCAGAATGACAAAAGACAGAATATCGGAAACGCTCTCGACAAAATCTTGTCTGCCCCGGAACAGTCAACAAGAGCCGGCGGCAACGACTCAGTAGTAAAAGGTAATCTCGGCAGCCTCAGAGAACTGCTTAAGAACCGAAACAAGGAATAAACTTTTTCAAGAGGTTCCCTCAAATTATTGACCGCGCCCCAAAAGTTTTTTTGCATAACTTTTGGGGCGCGGTCAATATTCACACAGCCTCATAAAAAGGACTACCGGTGTTGGAAGGCTGCGTTGCTGCCGGTAATGGCCCTCTTATCCGAGAGCTGATATCCTGGCTATATATTTGCCAATAATGTCAAATTCAAGATTCACGACAGTTCCTTCCTTTATCGCATGGAAGTTGGTGTTGTCGTGTGTATAAGGAATAATAGCCACCCTGAATGAATCCTTCTCGGAATCACATACAGTAAGGCTGACACCGTTGACACACACGGAACCTTTCTCCACCGTTACATAACCTTTCTTTATCAGTTCCTTGTCAACATTATATCTGAAAGAATAATACCAACTGCCGTCGGCTTCCTCCACACCGGTGCACACCGCGGTTGTATCAACATGTCCCTGCACGATATGTCCGTCAAGACGGCCGTCAATCTTCATACTGCGCTCAAGATTAACAAGGTCTCCTTCTTTCAACAATCCAAGATTGCTGCGTACAAGCGTCTCCTTGATGGCAGTGACAGTATATGTGCCGTCGCCCGGAAGACTCACGACAGTAAGACATACTCCGTTATGGCTTACACTCTGATCGATCGTCAGTTCTTCAACAAAGCTGCATCGCATCGTGAGATGGATATTGCCTTCGTCTTTTACCACCGACACCACAGTGGCGGCTTCTTCAACTATTCCTGAAAACATAATATTTCTTATTTATTTCACCGCAAATTTAACATTTTCCACGTTCCTCGGCAAACCATACTTTGTAATCCCGCATTTTTTAACTATATTTACGGCTGAAATCAAACCGACAAGGATTATGAGTCCTCTTCCACTACCGAAAACAATAGAAGGCAAACAATTGCCTCAGATGCCGCGCCGGAGACAAGTGACAATCATCGGTGCCAACGGTGCCGGCAAAAGTCTTTTCATGCAGGAAATGATGAGGCTGTGTGAGGGACGCGCCTATTGTCTTTCTTCAATTTCCTCCCTCTCTATGCCGGCTTCCGACAGTCCGGAGTCCAGACTGCCGGGTTCTATCGACGATCTCTACAATAAATCCGTGCTCCAGCAGTCGTATCTGAGGACTGATGCGGTAAGCGAGATTGACAAACTAACCTTCATGCTGTTCACTGATGAATTCGAATATCTTCTCGATGTAAAAAGCGAACAACTCGCTCAAGGACACAAGATAGACCTTAAGCCTACAAAACTCGACCAGCTGAAAAGACTGTGGGAGAAGATTTTCCCGGGTAACCATATCGTAAGACATAAGGGGAAACTGATGTTCGCCACAACAAGCGGCGACGACCTTATCTCCGCGGCAGCGCTCAGCCAGGGAGAACGCACAGTCCTATATTATGTGGCAGGTGTGCTCTACGCCATGCCAGGCGCCGTTATTTTCATTGATTCCCCATCCCTTTTTGTGCATCCTTCAATCACAAACAATTTATGGAATGCCATTGAGGAACTGAGAAGCGACTGTACATTCGTATATAATTCCGTGGATATGGATTTTGTGGGCAGCCGCACGGAAAATGCCTGCATCTGGGTCAAGAGCTATGATGCCCAGCAGAAGGCTTGGGACTATGATGTGCTTGACAATTCAATGATGACTGAGGAATTGTTCCTCCAGCTTGCCGGAAGCCGCAAACCGGTGCTGTTCATTGAAGGTGACACAACCCACAGCATCGACGCCAAACTATATACCCTCGTCTTCCAGGACTATACGGTAAGACCGCTCGGGTCATGCAACAAAGTGATCGAGACAACCCGTTCGTTCAACGACCTTAAATATATGCACCATCTCGACAGCCGGGGAATAGTTGACCGCGACCGCAGGACCGATGTCGAGGTAAATTATCTGAAAAGAAAAAATATCTTGGTGCCCGATGTAGCCGAGGTCGAGAACATTTTCCTTATTGAAAGCATAATCCGGACGATGGCGAAAAGAAGAGGACGGGATCCGGAGAAAGTCATCGGCAGGGTTAGAAAAGAAGTTATGAAAATGTTCAAGCAGCGGGCGGAGGAACAGACTCTTCTACATGTACGCCACAAAATGAAACGGGATGTGGAATGCAAAATCGATGCAAAGTTCACTTGCATAACCGCCCTCGAGACTCATATCCGCACTCTTGTTTTCCAGCTAAAACCCAGAGAATACTACAATATGATGCGGCAGCAGTTCGCCGCAATGATCCGCGATGACGACTATCCTGGTGTCTTGCGTGTCTTCAACCATAAGCCAATGCTTGCCGACTGCATGGTGGCACAACTGCTCGGATATAAATCAAAAGATGAATATATCGCCGGAGTCATAGACACACTGAAAAGCAATTCACGCGACGCGGAAATAATAAGGACTTCCGTGAAGCATTGTCTTGGAATCGACGAGCCTCACAATGAAGAGAAAGAAGAGTTTTATCCCCAGGAGAAATTCTTCTCGTCATCACGACATTCGAGACATCATGAGAAAAAAAGACAGTCATCGTCGAAAAAAAGACACCGGCAGTGACATGTCATGCCTCTATGACTACGATTATAACGAATCATTAGACTAAAAGGCTGTTTCCGGTGTTATTAAATAAGACTATTACAATAGCCGTTGACCGGTAACGGTCAATCATCACCGGAATCCGATAGAAATTACTTATACCCATTATATGAAAAGAAAAAAATTAGCTATCCTCAGGAACGACCCTTGGCTCGAACCTTTCGAGGATGCAATAGAAGGACGTCATGAAGACGTTATCCGCAAATTCAACGAACTGACAGAAAACACAGACGGTTCACTGTCGCAGTTTGCAAACGCTTACAATTATTTCGGTCTGCACCGACTCGAAGACGGCAGCTGGATCTTCCGCGAGTATGCTCCCAATGCCACTGAAATATGGCTCATAGGAACTTTTTCCGACTGGAAAGACGACGCACGCTATGAACTCCACAATATTGGAGACGGCGTTTGGGAAGTGACTCTCAAACCCGACATGCTTCACGACGGCGACCTTTTCAAAATGCGTGTCAACTGGGACGGCGGTAGCGGCGAACGTATTCCCGCCTACGCGAAACGTGTGGTTCAGGACCCCGACACCAAGATATTCTCGGCTCAGGTTTATATGCCGGAGAATCCTTATAAATTCAAAGTAAAGAAATTCAAACCCGACACCAAACCTCTCCTTATATATGAATGCCATATCGGTATGGCGCAGGAGAAAGAAGGCGTTGGCTCTTACGATGAATTCCGCACAACCGTGCTTCCCCGAATAGCCAAAGACGGCTATAACGCCATACAGATTATGGCCATACAGGAACACCCCTATTACGGATCTTTCGGCTATCATGTCAGCAATTTCTATGCTGCCTCATCCCGTTTCGGAACACCCGACGAACTCAAACACCTCATCGACGACGCCCATGAGATGGGCATTGCCGTCATAATGGATATCGTGCACTCCCATGCGGTAAAGAATGAACTTGAAGGCCTCGGAAGACTCGACGGTTCATACGATCTTTATTTCAACAGCGGCGACCGCCGCGAACATCCGGCATGGGATTCTCTCCTTTTCGACTACGGCAAGAATTCCGTTATCCACTTCCTCCTATCCAACTGTAAGTTCTGGCTTGAGGAATATAAGTTCGACGGATTCCGTTTCGACGGCGTGACATCCATGCTATATTACGACCACGGTCTTGGCAAGGCGTTCGGAGGATATGCGGATTATTACGACGGCAACGAAGACACTGCCGCCATAACTTACCTTACTCTCGCCAACATCCTGATCCACGAGGTCAACCCGAAGGCCATAACCATCGCCGAGGAAATGAGCGGCATGCCCGGTCTGGCACCAAGATTCGAGGATGGCGGCATGGGATTCGACTATCGCCTGGCCATGGGTATCCCCGACTATTGGATCAAGATGATCAAGGAGAAGAAAGATGAGGACTGGCATCCGACCTCAATTTTCTGGGAGCTTACCAACCGCCGCGCCGACGAGAAGACTATCTCCTACTGCGAAAGCCACGACCAGGCGCTCGTGGGCGACAAGACCATCATCTTCCGTCTAATTGACAAGGAGATGTACTGGCACATGATGGTCAACGACGACAATTTCATGGTAAACCGTGGAATCGCGCTCCATAAGATGATCCGCCTCGTCACACTCGCCACAATCAACGGCGGCTACCTCAATTTCATGGGCAATGAGTTCGGACATCCCGAATGGATCGACTTCCCGCGCGAAGGCAATGGCTGGAGCTATAAATATGCCCGCCGCCAGTGGGATCTCGTAGACCGCGAGGACCTGAAATATAAGTTCCTCAACAAGTTCGACAACGATATGGTGGAACTTGTGTCGAAACAGTACAATTTCCAGGCTGAACCTGTAGAGAAACTCTGGGAAAAAGATGATGACCAAGTGCTCGCATTCCGTCGCGGAGACCTCATCTTCGTATTCAACTGGAATCCATCACAATCTTTCTCCGGCTATGGATTCCTTGCTCCCGCAGGCGAATATGAGGAGGTTCTTGACTCTGACGACCTCATTTACGGTGGTTTCGGAAATATCAATGACCGTGTGCATCATTTCACTACCCCCGACCCGTTATATACTCCGGCGGGGAAAGGTTGGCTCCAGCTATATCTGCCCGCGCGCACAGCACAAGTGCTGAGAATGGTGCGCAACAAACCCACCAAGGCGGAAACAGCCAAAGCGAAAGCCACTTCTAAAGCTACCGCCGCCAAAGAGAAGAAGACAACCACTTCTTCAAGGAAGAAGACTGCCGCCTCCGAAACCGCTGCCGCTCCTGCAAAAAAAGCAGCGACCACAAGGAAAAAGGCGACCGCCACAAAAACAAAAAGCAAAACTGATAAATGAAAAAAATCATCATAGCGATCGACGGATACTCATCGTCAGGCAAAAGCACCATGGCGAGGGATCTTGCAAAACGCATCGGCTACACATACGTTGACAGCGGTGCCATGTACCGAGCTGTCACACTCTATGCCTTGCGCCACAATTTTGTGGCGCCGGGCAAGGATGTGGATACGGAAAAACTCGTTGCCGCTCTTCCCGACATTCACATTTCTTTCTCATCGCCCGATGAAAACGGCGTTCAACACACTCTTCTGAACGGAGAAGATGTGGAGAAAGAGATCCGCGACATGGAGGTCAGCGAATGTGTGAGCCCGGTGGCTGTCATTCCTGAAGTCAGGGAACGTCTTGTTGCCCTGCAGAAGGAAATGGGTGAGAAAAAGGGCATTGTCATGGACGGTAGAGATATCGGCACAACTGTATTCCCGAATGCTGAAATGAAGGTGTTTGTCGAGGCGTCGGCGGAAAAACGCGCTGAACGCAGGTATAAGGAACTCCGGGAGAAAGGGATGCCTACCCCTTATGAGGAGGTCTATAAGAATATCTGTGAGCGCGACCATATCGACACAACAAGGGAGGTATCCCCGTTGCGCAAGGCAAAAGACGCCCATGTGCTCGACAACGGCGACATGACCATCGCAAGCCAGATGGAATGGCTGCTCGACCTATATCACAGGACTGTAGGAAACTGACACCATTCTTTTGGATTCTGATTAAACATATAAAAGATGATTATTGAAATCGACGAAAACTCCGGATTCTGTTTCGGAGTTGTCACCGCAATACGAAAGGCAGAAGAGGAGCTGGAGAAATCCGGCTCCCTCTATTGTCTTGGCGATATAGTCCACAATGCCGGGGAAGTGGAACGGCTCAAGAAGAAAGGGTTGTCAACAATAACCCATTCCGAACTTGATTCTCTCCATGACTCGACTGTGCTTCTGAGAGCTCACGGAGAGCCTCCGTCAACCTACAGGCGAGCAAAAGAAAACAACATAAACGTCATTGACGCCACTTGTCCGGTTGTTCTTCAATTGCAGAAACGCATTAAACAGGCTTACGACGACGCCAAAGCCATGACAATGTCTCAACCTGACTTCTTGCCTCCGCTGATTCTCATTTACGGCAAAAAAGGACACGCCGAAGTCAACGGTCTTGTGGGACAGACAGAAGGAACTGCCATTGTGGTACAGAACATCGAGGCTCTCGACGATATTGATATCAACCGCGACATAATGCTTTATTCCCAGACCACAAAATCAATCGACGGATTCAACGAGATAGTGGAGGCGATAAAGAAAAGGAAGAGAAGCGGCTCTTTTCAGTATTTCGACACAATCTGTCGCCAGGTTTCAAGCCGGATGGATAAAATGAAGGATTTCGCCGCTTCCCATGAAGCCGTAATCTTCGTAAGCGGAGCAAAAAGCAGCAACGGCAAAGTGCTTTTTGAAGAATGCAGGAAAGTGAATCCAAGAACATATCTTGTAAGCGATGAAACGGAACTCGACACCTCTATCCTTGAAGGTGTATCCTCTGTAGGGATTTGTGGAGCCACATCCACTCCCCACTGGCTTATGGCAAATATATACGATAAAATCCGTAATGCCTATTCTTGACTTTATTCCGACCGGAATCTGAATCGATATATAAAAAACTATGCTGAACAAGACACAGGAAGAAAAAGACATGTATTTCATGAATCTTGCGCTCGAAGAGGCACTTAAGGCTTATGAAAAGAACGAGATACCGATTGGCGCCGTGATAACGGTCAACGACCGGGTAATAGGCCGGGGACATAACCTGACGGAAACTCTCTGCGATGTCACGGCACATGCCGAGATGCAGGCGATTACAGCTGCCGAACAATATCTCGGAGGGAAATATCTGCCGGAATGCACAATGTATGTCACTGTGGAACCATGTGCCATGTGCGCCGGCGCAATTGGATGGAGCCAGATCGGGCGGCTTGTCTATGGAGCATCAGATTCAAAAAGAGGTTACACCACCTTCCTTCAGCCCGGCAAGACTTCTTTACACCCCAAAACATCTGTCACCACCGGCATTCTTGAAGATGAATGCAGAAACATAATGCAGGAGTTTTTTAAAAAGCTTCGCCGATGAGTGGCTTCTGAAAATGCCACAAATCAAAATAATTCAAAAAAAAATCTCCTGACGGTTGAATTTAGAAAAAAAATGTTAACTTTGCTATTGAAGTTGGAAACGACTTCATTGTCTTCTTTCTCGAAGTAATCTCCGGAATGCTGACCGGAACACTGTTTACTTCAATGAAAAGGCGGCGTTCAGGCAGCCATGAAAACAACAAACAACTATCGACACAAACAGATTTTTTGAACAGATGAACTTAAAGGACAAAATTTACGGAGCTCTTTTCGGAACAGCAATCGGCGACGCTCTTGGATTGGGATCGGAATTCATGACAAGGGATGAGATGAAGCTGTATTATCCGGAAGGTCTCAGACATTACAGACAGATTATTCGTGATGCCCACAGAAGCCAGTGGGATCCCGGCGACTGGTCAAATGACACAGAACTTATTGTAAGGCTTGTCGATACTGTTATCGAAAACAAAGAGGTCAGCCCCAAGGCTTTTGCCCGCAGCCTTAAGGAATGGTATGACAATGATCCGTCTGACGTTCCAAGCTGCATGAGATGGGTTATCTCCCATCCTGAATGGCTTGAGAATCCTCCTGCCGTCGCCGACAGGGTATGGAAAGAGATCAACCTTTTTGAAGCTTCCAACGAGGCGACATCAAGAGGTGTGATTCCCGCCATAATAAGCGAGAACCCTTTCAGAGACACAAAAAGGATTGTTCTGATGACACATCCCGACACAAGATGCATCGTCAGCGCCATCCTTATTGCTAAGATGGCTCAATCGCTGATGTGGGAAGACAAGCCGGCTTCTTTCGATGAAATGCATGAACTCTGCCACAATATCGACAGCAGAGCCATCCCCTATCTTGAACATGCCTACGAAAATGATCCGGAAGCTCTTGAGATCGATGATCCTGACACATTGTGGTACACAAGGAAAACAATGGCAATTTCACTTTGGAGCGTATGGCATTGCTCTTCAGCCGAGGAAGCTTTGTTCAAAGTGATTGAATTCGCCGGCGACGCTGACACCAATGCGTCATGCGCAATGGCGCTCAATGGTATAAAATACGGTTTCGACGCTTTGCCTTCGGATCTTATAGAGGATCTGGTGCAGAAAGGGAGACTGGAAAGAGTTGCTGAAAAATTCACCAACGTAGTAAAAGAAGTCAAAGGAATTTCATGATGCAGTCAAAGGCTGGCGTAAGCAAGGGTAAGACTAAGGCATGGATAGAGGCGGTCAGGCTCCGGACATTACCGGCGAGTCTCGCCGGGGTTGTGGCAGGATGCGGATGCGCTGCGTTTTTCGGTTCATTCGCCTTACCACAGGCCCTTATATGCTTTTTCTTCGCTCTGATAGCGCAGATAGCTTCAAATTTTGCGAATGAATATTACGATTTCAAGAACGGACTCGACAAAAAAGGACGTGAAGGATTCAGGAGAGGTGTAACCGAAGGCGATATCTCTCCTAAAGCCATGCGCAACGCCACATTCATTCTGCTTGCCCTTGATGCCTTGCTCGGCTGCTCTCTGATTATATGGGGAGGATGGTGGCTTATACCCATCGGAATTGCGATAGCTTTGTTCGCCTTAGGATACAGCGCAGGCCCCTACCCTCTTTCCCACCACGGACTCGGCGACATTGCCGTTGTCATCTTCTTCGGAATCGTTCCAGTATGCCTTACCGCCTGGCTCCAAGTTGGATCGTGGAATATTCTGGGGGTGACGCTTCCTGTATCGGTAGGTATAGGTCTGCTTGGCGCCAACATTTTGATAGTAAACAACTACCGTGACTGCGATGATGACAGGGAGGTAGGAAAACACACAACTGTAGTGATATACGGAAGACAGACAATGAGAACTGTATATCTGTTTGATATAATAGCCGCCGCATTGCTTTTCACAATTCCTTTGGTAAATGCCGTCAATAGCTTGTGGCTTATAGGTGCGGTGGTTTTACTGATAGCCGGCACAGCATTATGGAAGCAGCTTGGCAAAAGGAAAGGTCACGAACTCAACCCCATCCTCGGCAAAACCGCCATGCTGCTCTTGGCATCCTCTCTATGGCTCGCCGCCATGCTCTCCCTCTCCTGATCAATTTTCAGTCAACAACCGGGATTACTCCGAAATGATCCATGAATCGATATTACGGGTCCGGGATGAAAAATTTATTCCTATCTTTATGATTTGTCTTTCTGCGTTCTGAAAAGGCAATGCATAATCTTTCTTCTCAATCTGCCGTAATGCATCATCCGCAGTTCTGTCAAGTTTCAGCTCAATGACATAAATATAGTCATCCATAATCAGAACCATGTCAATCCTACCATCGGATGTATGCCATTCAGCGTGTGCGTCAATGCCTATTAGATTGAAAATAAGATAGAGATTGTTTTCAAAATATATTTCCGGTTTGTCTGCTGTAAGTTCATAAGGTATGCCTGCAAGAAAAGATTTGAGAATCTTTAGTGCCTTGTCAGGATTACCAATCCCGAACTCATCCCGCATGTCCCAAACTTTCCTGCTTACTTCGTTATGGTCAGTAAACATAAGAGATGCGGATAATTCCTCGAAAAGCCCCGTCTTTACTTCAACGTTCGGCACACCGAGAGTATATCGGTTTCTTCTTCTGTCGTAACCTTTTATTGTAAGATAACCCGTCTGGAAGAGAAGAGAAATGGGAGATGATTTGTATATGTCTGTCTCGGAAAGCACCCTCTCCGCAACTGTCTCATTAAAAAATTCAGGAAGAAAACTACCCGAATCTTTTATCTGTCTTACAAGAAAAGCAGGAGTTCCTGAAACAAACCAATAGAGTCCGATACGCCGGAAGTCGAGAGCCTGCATAAGACTGAAAGGATTGTAGATATCAGTAAGACTCTCTGTAAAATGATAACCGTCATAATTCTTCTTAAGCTCCGAGAGCGCACCGTCATAATCAGTATCAAGAGCCTCGGCAAAATCCTTGATGCCTTCGCTGAAATAGGATTCAAGTTCCGCCTCAGTGATACCGCAGATATCATCGAAACGAGGATCAAGAGATATGTCTTTTAGATTATTCAACCCACTGAATACAGTCATCTTGCTGAAACGGGTCACACCCGTAAGCATACCGAACTGTATGTAGCCGTCCATATCTTTTAGACATGAATATATGGATTTAAGTCTGTCTCTAAGAATCTCATACTTCTCTTCGTCGCCAAGACAAGTAACCAAAGGAGCGTCATATTCATCTATCAGCACAACCACCTTCTTTCCCGTTGCCTCATAAGCTGACTTGACAATATTACGCAAACGCATCGAACTGTCTGTATAGATATTGGTTACTCCATATTTCTTCTCCCAATCATCAAAATGGAAGGATAGGATTGAATCCAGACTATTTTCGGTTGTTGCCGAAAAAGACGCCAGACTAAGCATGAGCACCGGATAAGACATCCAGTGCTTCTCAAGCTCCATAATGTCGAGCCCCTCGAAAAGCTCACGCTTTCCTTCAAAATAAGCCTGCAGTGTGGATAACAACAGGCTCTTGCCGAAACGACGAGGTCGTGAGAGAAAGATATACTGTCCTGACTCGGCAAGCTCATACACTTGCCGGGTCTTATCTACATATATAAAATTACCCTCTCGCAATTTAGGGAAAGACTGTATGCCTATGGGATATCTCACATTTGCCATGGACTCCTGAAAAAAGTTTATCAGTGCAAAGATAATTAAATTCAGGGCATATCCAAACTTCATCTAAACGCTTTCTATACGCTTTACCTGCCGATTTACAGCAGGGAAAGCTGTCTGTCGGAAAATTTGTTTATCTTTGCATTCCGAAACAATCTTTTATGGCAGATTCCCAATTCAGAAAAAAACCGAATTACACAGCACCCATAGTTGACCCATCAGGTAAATTGCCGCCACGCGACACTGAACTTGAGGAGGTTGTGCTTGGTGCGCTGATGCTTGAGAAAGACGCTTATATGAACGTTTGCGACTTTCTTACCCCTGAGAGTTTCTATGATCCGAGAAACCAGAAGATTTACGAGGCAATAAGCAATCTCGGTCTGAACCAGCGCCCAATCGATATGATGACGGTGACGGAACAGCTCAGAATAAACAAGACTCTCGATTTCGTAGGCGGTCCGATAAGAATCACAGAACTTACAGCAAGCGTATATTCCGCCGCCAACATCGAATATCATGCAAAAATCATTGCCCAGAAATATCTCGCAAGGAGGCTTATTACTTTCGCCACCAATATAGAGACACAGGCTTTCGATGAAAGCAACGATGTCGATGACCTCCTCCAGGAAGCCGAAGGGAAACTGTTCGAGATCTCGCAGACCCATCTTAAAAGGGAGGTTACACAAGTTGACCCTGTTCTGAATCTCGCACTCGAACAGATTCAGACCGCCGCAAATACAAGCTCCGGTCTTTCCGGATTGCAGACCGGATATACCGGACTGGACAAAATGACCTCCGGATGGCAGAACTCCGATCTCATTATCATTGCCGCACGTCCGGCGATGGGTAAAACCGCCTTCGTTCTTTCAATGGCAAAAAATATGGCTGTGGATTTCAACACCCCGATAGCAATATTCACCCTTGAGATGGCGAACGTGCAGCTTGTGAAACGTCTTATCTCCAATGTCGCGGATCTCGAAGGTGAGAAAATCAAAAGCGGTCAACTATCTCAACGAGGAATGGGACCGCCTCAACGAACGAATCAGAGGAGTCTTCAGTTCTCCGCTGTATCTCGACGAAACCCCGGGTCTTTCCATTACTGAATTGAGAACAAAAGCGCGGCGTCTCGTCAGAGAAAGAGGTGTCAGACTTATAATGATCGACTACCTCCAGCTTATGAATGCCTCAGGTATGAAACTCGGAAGCCGCGAACAGGAGGTCAGCACGATTTCAAGATCTCTAAAGGCGCTCGCCAAAGAGCTTGACATTCCTATTATCGCCCTTTCCCAGCTTAACCGAAGCACGGAAACCCGCGAAGACAAACGCCCTGTGCTCTCCGACCTCCGTGAATCCGGTGCGATCGAGCAGGACGCCGATATTGTATGTTTTATCCATCGTCCCGAATACTACACAAAAAGCGGCGAAGACGCCAACGGCAATGACATCCGTGGTCTTGCCGAACTTATTGTTGCAAAACACCGAAGCGGTGCCGTAGGCGATGTGAAACTCAGATTCGTGTCGAAATTCGCCAGATTCGAGAATTGGGATGAAGGCTTCAATATCGTGAAAGAGACCCTCGGAGATGCTCCGGCATCTTCCCAAAGGCTTGAGTCAAGGATGAATTATGAAAACAACGCCCCTTCATCTTCTACAGATTTCTCTTTCAGGAACACTGCGAACGAGTTCTCGGGAATGCCCGACATAATGCCGGGACCGGGTGAAAGTCCTGTTCCGTTCTAAAAACCATACGGGACTGTGCCGCTCATTGAAAAATATGATTCCCTTTTGAACATAACCGAGTTAAAACACGTTTAAAATTTATAATAAACTAAACACTTAAGGTTATGGATACAAAGGAAAAACACATACGTGAAAATGAGAGCAACGAGAAAAGAGAAGCTCGCGAGGCACGTGAAAGATCTGACAACGCCGACATGATTGCAAGAGAACCGCTTGCCAACGGCCGTGAAAGAAAAAGGGAAAGCACAAGAAAAATCAACCGTCTGTGGCTCTGGTTCGGAGTGCTAATACTTATCGCCATCCTGTTATGGTGGCTATTCACCGAAGGAATGTTCGCCGACCTCGTCGGAGCAACCAACGGCTGATAAAAATGAGCCGATTCCCGACAATCGGATGAACCTTTCCCCGAAGGATGACGTTATAAATGCAAAAGATACAAAACCCGGCCATTCATGGTCCTTATCAAAGGGTCTTGTCAGATAGAGAAGACCGGGAGAAAGCCCACAGTAACCCATAGCACTGCGGGCTTTCCTATTTTACCATACCAATCAAAAAAATACAGGATATAAAAATATCGCCGGGGCAATGTTTTTACATTGCCCCGGCGATATTTTGTCTCTTCCCTCGCTTGAGAAGGGAAAAATTCAGTCAGGCTTTAATTACTTGCCTGCGATGTGATCGGAAACACTGAGAGAAGCACGGCCTTTGGCACGACGGCGAGAAAGCACTTTGCGGCCATCTTTTGTCGCCATTCTCTCGCGGAATCCATGCTTGTTCACTCTTCTGCGGTTGGAGGGTTGATAAGTTCTTTTCATTTCTATATAGTTTTTGTTGTTTTCTTTCGGACTGCAAAATTATAAAATCATTTTTGAAAAGGCAAATTTATAACCTAAAAAATACATTTTAATCGTTTGTTCCTCAGTTTATAGCCCTCCCACACCTGTTTTTTGCAGTTTTTTTATTAATTTTGCGTCATTATCGGGATATGTGCAATGCCATTCCCTTTCAGTTTCAGAAAATAACATAACAATAAACTTTTCCGACGGACATCATCCGACGGACATAAAGAAAAACTTCTTAACATTATGATGAACGCCCAAGACATCAAGAACGGCACCTGCATCCGCCTCGACGGCCGTCTCTATTTCTGTGTTGAATTCCTTCACGTAAAACCCGGTAAAGGAAACACATTCATGCGTACAAAACTTAAAGACGTCGTTGACGGAAGAGTACTCGAGCGCCGCTTCAATATCGGAGAGAAACTTGAGGACGTAAGAGTGGAGCGTCGCCCCTACCAGTATCTTTATACCGACGGTGAGGACGATATTTTCATGAACAATGAGACTTTCGAGCAGATTCCTATCGCCAAGGATCTCGTAACCGGCGCAGCCTACATGAAGGAAGGCGACACTGTGGAGGTTGTAAGCGACGCTTCTACCAACACTGTGCTTTATGCCGAAATGCCTATGAAGACTGTGCTCAAGATTACTTACACTGAGCCCGGACTCAAAGGCGACACTGCCACAAACACCCTCAAGCCCGCCACTGTAGAGACTGGTGCAACTGTGAAAGTTCCCCTCTTCATCAATGAAGGTGAGCTCATCGAAGTCGATACTCGCGACGGCAGCTACGTTGGCCGCGTGAAAGCCTGATAGATCATGAAAGACCCTGATAAATTACTTTTCTCCATAATTGTTCCCGTCTATAACAGGCAGGATGAAGTGGAGGACCTTCTGAAGAGTCTTGTCGGACAGTCCGACAAAGGTTTTGAGATTGTTCTTGTGGAGGACGGCTCCACTCTGCCTTGCAAAATGCAGGCGGATGCCGTGAAAGATAAGATCAGGGTCAAATATTTCCATAAAGAAAACGAAGGGCGTGCAATCGCCCGCAATTACGGTATGGCCAGAGCCGACGGAGATTTCTTCATCTTCGTTGACTCTGACTGTATTTTACCACCTGACTATATAAAAAACCTGCGTCTCAGGCTTAAGGAGAACCCTACCGACTGCTTCGGTGGCCCGGATGCGGCACACGAGTCCTTTTCCGACACTCAGAAAGCCATCAATTTCGCAATGACATCATTCCTTACCACAGGAGGCATCCGCGGAGGAAAGGTGTCGATGGAGAAATTCACTCCCCGCACATTCAATATGGGATTCTCCAGAAATGCATTTGAGAAGGTCGGTGGATTCAGAGAGATGTTCAGCGAGGATATCGACATGAGCAGTAGGATCCGGATAGCCGGATTCAAAATACTGCTTTATCCGGAAGTATTCGTTTATCATAAACGCAGAGTCGATTTCAGCAAATTCCGCCGGCAGGTCCATGTGTTCGGAATGTCGCGTATTACGCTGCAGCTGCTTTATCCCGGCTCGATGAAACTTGTCCATTGGCTTCCCGCTGTGTTCACTGTCGGTTCTCTGGCTCTGATTGTCGGCTCAATCTGGTGCAAGTGGCTTCTCATTCCGCTTGCCGTATATATCATCGCCTTATGGATCTCCGGAATAATCTCCACCCGAAGCCTCAAGATCGGCTCTCTCGGGGTTGTGGCGGCTATTGTGCAGCTTACAGGCTACGGCACCGGTTTTATCCGTGCCTATGTCTCAAAGATTATACTTGGAAAAGGAAGAGACCTGCAGGAAGAAATTGAAATAAGAAAAGGCAAGAATGAACGACTCGGCTAATGATTACGATTTGCCTGACGGCGTAATCGATGACTATGCCACAAGACTACCCACACCCCCTTCAGAAACCGGCGACAAGTCAAAATTCACTATCAAGGATTTCGCGGAAGAAGACCGCCCGCAGGAAAAAGCCCTGGCACATGGATGCAAACATCTATCTGTGGCTGAACTCTGGGCTCTGATCTTGCGCTCCGGACAGCCCGGGGTGCCTATCACGGAGATTACCAGAAATATGATGCGCAGCTGCGGCAACAAACTCCATACTCTCCAGCGGCTTTCCCGCAACCAGCTTATGCTTACCAAAGGACTTGGAACCGTAAAGGCACTGCAGATTGAGGCGCTGTTCGAGCTGATCACACGCTTCAACAAAGAGAATCTTGACCCCAACTACCGCATTTCGACGCCTCAGAACATCTACGACCTCATGCGCCATGATATTGGAAACATCGGTCATGAGGAGATATGGGCGATATTTCTTAACCGAAGAAATGAGGTGATTGAGAAAATGAGAATCTCCGCAGGCAGCTCCACTGCCACTGTGTTTGACTCAAAAATGGTTCTCAAAGAAGCGTTGCTTCTAAATTCGGAAGGCATTGTGCTTGTCCACAACCATCCTTCCGGGGCGACCTTGCCAAGCGGGCAGGATGATAATCTTACCAGCCGCTTCAAGAACGCCTGTTCTGCTATGGATATCCGTTTTCTTGACCATGTCATTGTGACCCACTGCGGATTCTATTCTTATCAGGATGCCGGAAAACTATAGTTTCATCTTCTTATCCTATCGAGGGATTCTGGAACCTCCCCTATCCTTTCCACCTTTTCTTTTATGGAATACGATACCTCACCCGTATGTCCGCCTTCCGGCTTGATGATACCTTTCTTAAGTTTGAAGTATAGCACCCTTCTCACTTTGTCATCAAGCATCTTTGCCGCCACAGAATCATTTTCAACAAGTTCAACTATCTCGGCAATCGATTCTTCCGTATGTGCCGGCGCGAGAATTATATCCGCACCTGCCAAAAACGCATCTGCCGCACCGAAACCTTCCACTCCAGCCATATTGAGGGCATCCGTAACCACAAGACCTTTAAATCCGAGATCCTCGCGCAGAAGATCCGTTATAACAACTTTCGACACAGCTGCCGGCAAGGCTTCCGGATCAATTGATGGAACAGAAAGATGCCCCACCATTATTCCTGACAGTCCGGATTCTATGTATAGTTTGAACGGATGAAGGTCTATGCTGTCAAGGTCATGGAGACTTCGCCGGATAACCGGTGTTTCCCTGTGACTGTCGCCGCTTACAGAGCCATGGCCGGGAAAATGTTTTGCAACGCTTATCACCCCTCCGGATTCAAGCCCTTTGGAGTATGCCACGGCAAGTTTCCCCACTTTTTCAGCATCATCACCAAAACTTCTGAAAAAAAGCGGACTGCCGTTAGAAGCGACATCCATCACAGGACCCATCACCATGTTTATGCCGAGAAAACCGCATTCCCTGGCTATCTCCGACCCATAGACGTGCATTATGCTGTCGTCGGCAATTTCAGCAAGCTTCGGATTCCGCTGGAATCTCGGAGCATCCTCAAGACGCATTGCAAGACCCCATTCCGCATCTATGGCGACAAACGGGGCTGTTTTGGAATGTGCCGAAAGTGTGTCCGCAATCTCCGCCGCCTGAATCATATCCCCTTTTAAAAGCATCAGTCCGCCGATATTGTGTCTTTCAGCATACTCCACCACTTTCTTCATGGTGAAATAATCTGTGCGGGAATAAAGTGCAGGCATAATAAGCTGACCGACTCTCTGCTCGCGGGTCATTTCCGCGAGCAGAGAGTCGGCGAATATAAGTATTGTATCGGTTGTTGCCTCAGTCGTGTCGGTTTCAGCCGTCGCCTCTTTTTCAGCAATACGGCTTTTTGCGGGTCTATGGCATGAGACAGCGGCTAAAACCACCGTCAGAATCACAAACACCGGAAACAAGCGCGACATAACTATATAAGTTTTTAAGGCAGAACCACTTCTTTCTGGAAACGTCCGGTCTGGTCGGGAGCAACCGGAAGCCCGAGCGCGCTGTTCTTCCTGACATAATCAAGAATCCTGACACTAAGCTCTTTCGGATCCTCATATACGATATTGCCGTTGCCGAGAGTGACAAGTCCGTCATTACCCTGTGCCACATAATCTATCGATGACACAGTGTAAATCTTTTCCGGATCCATCTCCTCTCCGTCGATGACAACTCGCGCCACTTTGCCCTCATCATCAACAACGACCCTGACATTGGAACTAATCGCCTCTCCACCTTTCTTCGCAGCCACCCGCATGGCTCCTATTATGTCTGAACCTTTAAGCTCTGTAATGACCATACGGTTTGAGAAAGGGAATGTACTGAGAATCTGACCTTCGGTTATGTCACCTTTCTCCATATTCTGCCTGATTCCGCCGACATTCATTATCGACATATCAATATCGCCGATCTCATAGCCGGCGGTTCTGAGACTGTCAACAATGTTCTGACCGTATTCCATGGCGAAATCACCGGTCCAGTTGGCGAGACCTCCGTTGCGGTCGCTGTTTGACATACTGTAAAGGCTCTTGCCGATAACATGGTGGTTTACCGAATCCACTTTTTCTTTATATGGAGCGAGAAACGCCTCCATTTTTTTATCGTATGAGGAAGCAGGGAATCTGTCGGTCACAGGGATAAGCTCATAATCCATAGCTTCTTCATGCGGCTTGCCAAGATCATCAAGATCAATGTCGATATATCCTATGTTCCTGCCGTATTTTCCGGTCTGGGCTACAAGCACAGGCTTACCTGCGGCATTATCGATCCAGTGAGGGTATTTTTCCGGTTTTTCCGGATCCACAGTCGTATGTGAGTGACCGCCGATTATTATATCGATATCTCTGCTCGCCTTTGCAAGATCGACATCAGTAGTGCCACCGACATCGCTCAAATATCCGATATGGGTCACAGCCACCACAAGGTCACATTTCTTCTTTTTCTTGAGGTATTCTGCAGTGCGGTTGGCGGTCTCTATAATAGGGAGAAACTTCATCCCCTTGTAATTGTCTTTAGAGATAAGACTCTCGGGATTGACATTCAAACCGATAAAACCGATCTTCTTGCCTCCCACTTTCTTTATTACATAAGGCTCGAAAATACCTTCCGCCGGTGTTCCTTTGAAATCATAATTCGCGCTAAGTCTCGCCCCCTTTACATCCTTCCAGTATTTGGCAAGCTCATCGAGTCCGTTGTCGAACTCGTGGTTGCCGAGAATCCTGACATCATAGTCCATCATGTTGAAAAGAGGATACTCCACATCGCCATGGAAATACTTGAAATAAAGGGAACCCTGCACCATATCCCCCGCATCCACAAGAATCACATTCTTGTCGGCTTTTCTTACGGAGTCGATAATCGCCTTTCTGGGAAGAATGCCTCCGACCCCGTTTTCAGTCGGGTCTATGTTTGAATGGGTGTCGTTGGTATGCAGAATAACAAGATGTTCCGCGAATACCGGTGTGACCATCAAAGCGAAAGATGCAAGAATCGGCTTAAGCAGTTTTACTTTCATAGTATTTGGGTTCAAGTCTGTTTGAATAGATTGATAATAAATGTAAAGAGCCGGAGCCGGGAACTGTGGTCCACGGCGTCCGACTCTTTGATATAGCTTTGGAATCAGTCTTTGATAAGATTCTCTCCTGTCATATCGGCAGGCTGGGGAAGCTGCATAAGATGCAGGAGTGAGGGTGCGACGTCGGCAAGACGGCCGTCAGCCACTTTGGCGTTCTTGTCGCTGCCAATGTAGATGAACGGCACCGGATTGAGCGAATGCGCTGTGTTGGGCGTGCCGTCTTCGTTGATGGCATGGTCGGCGTTGCCGTGGTCGGCGATGATGATTGTCTCATATTCATGGGCTTTCGCTGCCTCCACAACTTTCTCAACACATGTATCGAGTGTCTCAACCGCCTTCTGGATAGCGGGATAGACTCCTGTGTGACCAACCATGTCACCGTTTGCGAAGTTAACGACAATGAAGTCGTATTTGTCGCTGCCAATGGCATCCACAAGTTTCTCGGTAACTTCCGGTGCGCTCATCTCCGGCTGAAGGTCATAAGTGGCAACCTTCGGCGAGGGAACAAGTATTCTGTCCTCTCCCTCGAAAGGAGCTTCCTTGCCGCCGTTGAAGAAGAATGTCACATGGGCGTATTTCTCTGTCTCCGCGATATGAAGCTGTTTTTTGCCGTTGCGTGAGAGATATTCTGAAAGTGTGTCGGGCACATCAGATTTGGCAAAGAGAACATGAACTCCCTTGAATGAGTTGTCATAAGGGGTCATGCAGTAGTACTGCAGATCGGGAATCGGATTCATGCCGTCCTCGGAATGCTGTGTAAGCACTACGGTAAGCTCTTTTGCGCGGTCGTTTCTGTAATTGAAGAATATTACAACGTGTCCGGCGCCGATTCTGCCGTCAACACGATCGTTGACTATCGGCTTAACAAACTCGTCGGTCACTCCCTCGGCATAGCTTTCCTCAAGGGCGGCTATTACATCGGAAGTCTGTTTTCCTTCTCCATAAACGAGCTGGTTGTATGCCTCTTTAAGACGCTCCCAGCGGTTGTCGCGGTCCATTGCATAGTAACGGCCTATAACCGAAGCGATGACTCCAGCGCTCTTCTTGCAGTGTGCGTCAACCTCGCGGAGGAATCCGGCACCGCTCTTGGGGTCGGTGTCGCGGCCGTCCATGAAACAATGTAGGAAAACTTTCTCAAGACCGTAAGCCTTGGCTGTGTCGCAAAGGGCATAGAGATGGTCGAGTGATGAATGAACACCGCCTGCGGAGGTAAGGCCCATGAAATGGATAGGCACATTGTGCTCCTTGGCATAGGTGAACGCGCTCTTGACCTCGGGATTCTCCTGGAATGAGCCGTCGGCTATGGCACGGTTGATTTTAACAAGGTCCTGATAGACCACTCGACCCGCGCCGATATTGAGGTGACCTACTTCGGAGTTACCCATCTGGCCGTCGGGAAGACCCACATTCTCGCCGCTGGCCTGAAGCATCGAATGAGGATACTCAGCCATAAGGCTGTCCATATAGGGAGTGGGGGTATTGAAAATGGCGTCATCCTTCTTGTGATCACCGATTCCGTATCCGTCAAGGATTATCAATAGTGCTTTTTTCGACATTTTGTATTCTTTTTTCTTTTAAGTTCCGTTGTTATGATTCAACAAAGCAACCCGACCTTTTGTTATAGGCCGGGTTGTCTGTATTTTCCAGGGACTTCTTATCAAGCCTCTTTGTTTTTCTTGACATAGCGCTCTTTGATGCGGGCTTTCTTACCTGTGAGGTTACGGAGGTAGTAAAGTTTAGCGCGACGCACTTTACCGAGCTTGTTTACTGTGATCGACTCGATGAAGGGAGACTCCATGGGGAAGATACGCTCAACGCCGATACCGTCGGAAATCTTGCGGACAGTGAAGCGCTTCTTGTCGCCGTGGCCGTTGATGCGGATCACAACGCCACGATACTGCTGGATACGCTCCTTGTTACCCTCCTTGATGCGGTAAGCGACTGTGATTGTGTCGCCGGGGCCGAATTCATCAAATTCTTTTTTGGGAGTTGCAAATGCCTCCTCTGCAATTTTAATCAAGTCCATTTTTGAAATATTTTATTTTTTCGCAATGTAGCGAGCAACCATTTCTCACCAGAGATTGCGGTTTCGACTGCAAAGTTAATACTTTTATCCGATATTTCCAATTGTCACATTCTGATTTTCAACGTTTTTTTATTCTTTCACCCTTTTATGGAACAATTATAACCCTCCGCCCTCTTTCTCTGACTTTTTTTTCGTAACTTCGCATTTCAGTTAAGCGACCATACAATCACTCGCTTAAATGCTATGATTATGAAACGGCTTGAAGCATCCGCAATGACCATCGACATCAAAGGAAAACTGATCGATCTCTCCTCTCCTCTCGTTATGGGTATCATAAATGTGACCCCCGACAGTTTCTATTCAGGAAGCCGCACTGCTTGCGGGGATAGCGTTCTTGAAAGAATAGTGGAAATGAATGAGCAGGGCATCGACATTTTCGATGTCGGAGGCTATTCATCACGCCCCGGAGCCGATGCAATACCAGAAGAAGAGGAATGGAGGCGTCTTGACATCGGACTGGGGTCTATCAGAAAAACTTTCCCCGACGCAATAATATCAGTGGACACTTTCCGGGCTTCTGCGGCAAGGAGATGTGTCGAGGAATGGGGCGCCGACATTATCAACGACATAAGCGGAGGCACCCTCGACAATGAAATGTGGCAGACGGTGGCTGATCTAAAAGTGCCTTACGTGCTGATGCACATGAGAGGAACTCCAGCCGACATGCAGGAGTTCACCGCCTACAATGATGTGACCGCCGATGTGATCTCCGACCTCGCCTCCAAACTCGACAAACTCAGGCTTCTCGGAGTCAACGATGTGATAATCGACCCCGGTTTCGGTTTCTCGAAGACCATTGATCAGAATTTCAGACTTCTTTCCGAACTCGACAGATTCAGCATTCTCGGATGCCCGGTGCTTGCCGGTTTGTCAAGAAAGTCGATGATATGGAAAACTCTCGGAACTTCTCCGCAGGAGAGCCTCGCTGGGACTGTAGCCTTAAATATGGCTGCCCTCATGAAAGGCGCCGCCATTCTCAGGGTGCACGATGTCAGGGAAGCCGTGGAATGTGTGTCGCTTTTTAATATTTATAAAAGGAATTCCCCTAACACCTAAATTGCTCCTTATGATAAATTTCGGAATAAAAGACATAATCGATATTCTTATTGTCGCATTGCTTCTGTTCTATCTCTACCGCCTGATGAAAAACAGCGGCACCCTGAGTCTTTTCTACGGCGTGCTCGCTTTTATCGTTATATGGGTTGTGGCGAGCGAGATATTCTCGATGCGCCTTACCGGCACCATCCTTGACAAATTCATGAGCATCGGACTCATTGTTCTTGTCATACTTTTCCAGGACCAGATAAAGCGGTTTCTCATCGACATCGGAAGCCAGGGGAAATGGAAGCATTTCCGAAGACTGTTCAAACATGAAAAGGATGTTGAAAACGAGCATTCGGAAGTGATGAATGTGGTCTATGCGTGTATGAGTATGTCGAAGTCAAAGACCGGAGCGCTTATTGTCTTCCAGCGGAAAATGTCACTTTCCGACTATGAAAGCACCGGCGACGAAATCGACGCCGACATCAATGTAAGACTTATTGAGAATATATTTTTCAAGAACTCTCCGCTCCACGACGGCGCGATGATCATTGCCCGCCACCGCATTGCTTCCGTAGGCTGCATCCTTCCTGTAAGCCACGACACCAACATCCCCAAGGAACTCGGTCTGCGTCACAGGGCGGCTCTCGGAATGAGCCAGGCGACCGATGCTATATGCGTTATCGTCAGCGAGGAGACAGGAAATATTTCTGTAGCCAAGGACGGTCGGCTCCAGGTGAAAGTTACCACAATGGATCTCGAACATATCCTTTCGTCGGCGCAACTTACCTGATTCCTCTTTTTTTTCAGAATTTACTGCGGTATTTGTCAGAGCCGGCCTCACTCTCGGCATCTTCAAGAATCGAAAGATAGGAGGCGTAACGGCTCTGTGAGATCGCATGATTCTCCACAGCCGGAAGGACTGCACATCCCGGCTCGTTTCGGTGTTTGCAGTCGTTGTAACGGCATTCTTTGCCTCTGCGGAATATTTCCGGGAAATAGTGGGAAACCTCTTCCGGTTCGAAGTCTATAGTCCCGAACCCTTTCACTCCGGGAATGTCAATAAGCTCCCCACCTCCCGGAATGTCTATCATCTCCGAGAATGTGGTTGTATGCATACCGGTTTTATGCTGGTCGGAGATCTTCCCTGTGCGAAGGTCTGCTCCGGGGACAAGCCTGTTGATTAGGGATGATTTTCCCACTCCGCTGTTGCCGCCAAGCAGTGTGGTCTTGCCGCTCACCTTTTCCATAAGCCCGTCTATCCCCTCTCCGGTCTCTGCCGAAACAAACAGCACCTCATAACCGATGGAATTATACAGGACCTTGAATGCTTCGGCTACCTCCCTGTCCTCTTCATCCCACATGTCGCATTTGTTAAGGACAAGCATCGCCGGTATGTTATAGGCTTCCGCAGTGGCGAGGAAGCGGTCGATGAATACAGTGGATGTGACGGGATCGCGCAAAGTCGCAACCACCGCCGCCTGGTCAATGTTTGAAGCAAGGATATGAGATTCTTTAGACAGATTCGAGGCCCTGCGTATTATATAGTTGCGTCGCGGCTCGACCGCTGTTATATAATCAGCGTCGTCCGCACTCTTCACAACTTCCACAACGTCGCCTACAGCCACAGGATTGGTTGTCCTTATCCCTTTGATCCTGAAGTTCCCTTTTACCCGGCAGGGTATCCGGCTGCCGTCGGCGAGCCTGACTATATAGCTGCTTCCGGTGTTCTTGACCACCGTACCTTTTCCAAGAGGAGAGACTGTTCCTGTTTTCAATCTGTCTGTTGTCTTCTTCATTTTCTGCTCAAAAATAGTTAACGGATCAAATATGACGCCTCAGCCGGAAGCCGGTCTTTCCCGAAGCGAAATATATGATTGCAACTGCAAAAATACATTATTTCCGCTAATCCCTTAACAATTCAGTCATTTAATTTGTTAAAAATATAGAGATGACCGACATATTGAATATTATGTCGTTTATCTTCATATTTTTTGACCGATGATGCAAATTCAATAATTATTATTAAATTTGCAACGTCAATGTAAAACAAAGACTAAAAAATATTAATTAATTATTCTAAAAAATGAACATCGAATCAATTGGAACATGGGCTGGTGAAGTCTATAAAGCGCTTGAATCTTCTGACACTCGCATGCTCGGTCTTAAGGCTGTCAAGAAAGCCACCAAATTGAAAAAAGACGAACTCATGGCGGCTCTCGGATGGCTCGGAAGAGAAGGCAAGATCGCCATCGCTCAGGATGACGAGGATATTGTCATCAGTCTCATCTAAAAAGATTTGAACGGGACTGTCTATATTTTCCTTAAAGTTCAGTCTCAGATACCATCTTATCTAAGCATATAAAAAGGATTGGCCTCACGGTCAATCCTTTTTATTGCTAAAAATCAAAACTATTTAATTATAATTCAGGCAATTCCTGAATATGTTTTCATAATATTCATTTTCTGAACGCTACAGGCCAGACCACCCTTACAGGGACTGCCCTGCCTTCAAATTTGCCGGGAATCCATTCCGGCATCTTCGTGAAAATCCTTACAGCCTCCCGGTCGAGCGTACGCTCAACGCCTTTCAGAACCATTATGTCTGTAACCGTTCCGTCGGGATTGACAACGAACGAGCAGAGAACTCTCCCCTGAATCCCTTTCTTATACGCCGCCTCGGGATATTGACGCATATCATTGATGAACCCTACAAGTTTTGTATTGCCGCCCGGAAACATCGGTTTCTCTGTGACATAGTCATATTCATAGACTTCCCTGTAGGTATGGCTGCCGTCGGTCCCGACTCCTGCATTGATACGGCATTTCTGCGCCATCGCTTCGGAAACGGGAATCATCATCTCAAGGATGAGGCATATTAGAATTATGTATCTGCGTCGTGTCATATAGTTAAATAGCAATTCGGACTATCACTTCGCAAATTTACTTTTTTCCTCTTGAATATTGCAACTCACCGATGTTTAATTATAGTTAAATAATCTTTCTTTGTGCTTCCTTATTTTAAATATGCGCCGCATAGGGGAAAAATTCGGATAAATGGAGGGTTATAGTGTTTTGCCGACACTTAGATAATATCACAATGAGTGTTTCGTTATTTATTTGATGAAGACAAGAATTTCAATCATATTTTTAATGACTTTGCTGTATGCCGCCGAGCTGAACGCTCAGCTCGGAAAGACTGCATACAATTTCCTCGAAATTCCGTCTTCTTCACATGCCTATGCTCTTGGAGGCACCAATATCGCCGTAATCGACGATGACATCTCTCTCGTTGACCAAAACCCCGCGCTTCTCGGTCCGGAAATTGAGAAGACTCTCGGTTTCAGCTATATGCATTACATGGGCTCCTCCAATTTCGCCGGTTTCCGCTACGGAATGTCCGCCGGCGACAGGGGCGCCTGGGCGATCGGCATGAGATACCTTGATTTCGGCACAATCCAGGGTTATGAACCCGACGGTTCTGTCGGCTCCTCTTTCCGTCCTGCCGATATTGTGGTGGAAGGAACATATTCCCACGATTTCACCGACAGGCTCCGGGGTGGAATAAATGTAAAGATGATTTATAGCCACTACGAGGCGTATTCGGCTTTCGCAATGGCGGCGGATCTCGGAATAAACTATTACAACGAGGAGAAAGACCTCTCTTTCTCTGCCACTATAAAAAATGCGGGTGGTCAGATAAAACGGTTCGATTCCACCTACGACCGTCTCCCTTTCGACATTCAGCTCGGATATATGCAGGCGATCGGCATGTCTCCTTTCTATATATCCATCACCGCCACCCATCTTACCCGCTGGAAACTGCCCTACTATTCCCACAGTTCCGACTCCAATGTGTCGGAAACTGAATATAAGTCAGGCTTCATTCCGAATCTTTTCCGCCATCTCATTTTCGGACTCCAGTATCAGCCATCCGACAAATTCTATATCGCGGCTGCCTACAATTATAAGACTCGCTCCGACATGTCAGCTTACCAGAGGAATTTCTTTTCGGGAATATCCCTCGGTTTCGGGCTTAATGTCAAGGCTTTCAAATTAGGGGTGGCTTACGCGATGCCCCACAAATCGGCTTCCACGGTCATGCTCAATCTTTCTTGCAACTTCGATGCCCTCATGCAATGACCCGCAACCGCGTGTTTTTTCAACAATTCTTTACTCCATAAGAAAATAATCACTGCCATATATGTTGTAAAGCATATTTTTTGTAACTTTGCAGCTCAAATGCAAATTAGCAGCTGTTAAAGAAAATGCAGGACATTAGAAATATAGCTATCATAGCTCATGTGGACCATGGCAAGACAACTCTTGTTGACAAGATGCTTCTCGCCGGCCACCTTTTCAGAGACAATCAGTCAACTGGTGAACTTATTCTCGACAACAACGATCTTGAGAGGGAAAGAGGCATTACTATTCTTTCCAAGAATGTATCCATAAATTACAAAGGCACCAAGATTAACATCATTGACACTCCGGGACACGCCGACTTCGGAGGCGAGGTGGAGCGTGTGCTCAATATGGCGGACGGTTGTCTGCTGCTTGTGGATGCTTTCGAGGGTCCGATGCCGCAGACACGTTTCGTGCTTCAGAAGGCTATACAGATGGGATTGAAGCCGGTTGTGGTCGTCAACAAGGTTGACAAACCAAACTGCCGCCCCGATGAGGTCAACGAAATGGTTTTCGATCTGATGTTCAACCTCAACGCTTCTGAGGAACAGCTTGATTTCCCTACAATCTACGGTTCGGCAAAACAGAACTGGATGTCGAAAGACTGGCGCAAGCCCACCGAAGACATCACCGCCGCACTCGACGCTATAATCGAATATATCCCTGCGCCGAAACAGATCGAAGGTGATCCTCAGATGCTTATCACAAGCCTTGACTTCAGCAGCTATGTCGGACGTATCGCCATAGGCAGAGTACACCGCGGCACAATCCGCGAGGGCATGGAGCTCGGACTTTGCAAGAAAGACGGCACTGTGACCCGTCAGCGTGTAAAGGAACTCCACACTTTCGAAGGCATGGGCAGAAAGAAGGTGCAGGAAGTGTCGAGCGGCGACATCTGTGCCATCGTGGGTCTCGACAATTTTGAGATCGGCGACACTCTCACTCTTTTCGACAATCCAGAGCCTCTTCCACGCATTGCCATCGATGAGCCTACAATGTCGATGACTTTCACCATAAATGATTCCCCCTTCTTCGGCAAGGATGGAAAATTCGTTACTTCCCGCCATATCAACGACCGTCTTGAGAAAGAGCTCGACCGCAATCTCGCCCTCCGTGTGAAGAAGGGTGACAATGAGGATAAATGGACAGTGTTCGGCAGAGGTGTGCTTCATCTTTCAATTCTCATTGAGACTATGCGCCGCGAGGGCTACGAGCTGCAGGTAGGACAGCCCCAGGTAATCATTAAGGAGATCGACGGAGTGAAATGCGAGCCTGTGGAGGCGCTAACAATAAATGTACCGGAGGAATATTCTTCCAAGGTGATAGATATGGTCACCCGCCGCAAGGGTGATATAGTTTCTATGGAAACGCAGAACGACCGTATCAATATCGAGTTCACTATCCCTTCGAGAGGTATAATCGGTCTTCGCAACAATGTCCTTACAGGAACCGCCGGCGAGGCTATCATGGCGCACCGTTTTCTTGAGTACCAGCCGTGGAAAGGCGATATCGAAAGACGCACCAACGGCTCTCTCATAGCCATGGAGGCTGGAACAGCTTATGCCTATGCAATCGATAAGCTTCAGGACCGCGGTAAATTCTTCATTTTCCCGCAGGAGGATGTATATGCCGGACAGGTTGTGGGCGAAAATGCCAAGGACAACGATATCGTGGTGAATGTAACCAAGTCAAAGAAGCTCACCAATATGCGTGCTTCCGGCGCCGACGACAAGGCGAGAATCGTTCCCCCGGTTGTTTTCTCGCTTGAAGAGGCTCTTGAATATATCAAGGAGGATGAATATGTGGAGGTGACCCCCAACCATCTGCGCCTCCGCAAGATTATCCTCGACGAGATCGAACGCAAACGCGCCAACCGTTCCTGATTATATTATCCCAGACAGATACCCGCCGCTTCCGGACTTTTCCGGGGGCGGCTTTTTCTTATAAAACAACTTCCCATCCGAGTAAACCTTTGCCATGGTTCATTCGTTATAATATCACAACGGGTTAATATCCCCCGCAGGTGTATCTACAGACCTGCAAGGATGATCACCTCCGGGGGCTTTCTCCTCTTTTTATCCCGTTACAGGTGAATTTTCAGCTGCTCACTGCAGCTACAACAGTTGTTTAAACAACTCAATATATATGCTAAAAATCAATATCAGACAGTATTATTTTGTTTAATCTATTAATTTAATTTTCTTTACTATTAACAGTTAATTCCAAAAGCTGTCAAATGTTGAAATTAGCGATTTTTGTTTTTATTGAAAAAACGACAGAAATTCCGTAACAGGAGATTGACAGTCCATTCAGGAACCTGATAATTTTGTCTCGGTCCGAATATAAAAGTTCTTTCCGTGATGCCGCCAGATGGCTCGGAGCCACTTGCGTAAAACTGATTATCCCGTTTCCGGACAACTCCGATATATCACGGCATTTCATTTCCTTCGAAGCGGTTAAGGAATATTCGGATTTCCCGATTTGCTTCAATCGATGATCAAAGGCGTATCAGATATTTGCTGATATGCCTTTCTTTTTTGCATTATCATATTTCAACACTCTATGAAATAAAAATTTATTTGTATTTTTGCGCAGCAATAAAGCATAATTACTATAGAGATAGACATCATGAAATTAAGAGCAATAACCGTAGTTCTTTGCATTTTCTCTTTATTGTCCGCCAATGCGGAAAGTTTCAATCATCCCTGGTCGGGAAAAACCGTGGCATATCTCGGTGATTCTGTAACCGATCCGCGTAACAATGCCAGCGACAATAAATATTGGTCATGGCTGAAGCAATGGCTCGGCATAACTCCCTACGTATATGCCGTAAGCGGACGCCAGTGGAACGACATTCCACGTCAGGCAGACAAGTTGCGCTCTGAACATGGCGACAATTTCGACGCCATAATGATATTTATGGGCACCAACGACTACAACAATGCCGTCCCGATCGGCAGATGGTATGACGAGTCTCTTGAGACTGTCGATTACGGTCATAGATATTCAAAACGTCCTGAGACCCGAATGCGCCGCAAACCGGCTATGGATCCGGACACATTCAAGGGGCGTATCAATATCGCTCTCGATTCTCTGAAACGCACTTTCCCCGAGAAGCAGATTGTGCTCCTGACTCCAATCCACCGTTCCGGTTTCTATGCTAACGACAAGAACTGGCAGGTTCCGGAGGATTACATGAACAGATGCGGTGAATACCTCGACGCATATACCGACGCTGTGATTGAAGCCGGTAAAGTGTGGTCTGTCCCCGTCATTGATCTCGGTTCTGTCAGTGGTCTTTATCCTCTTATGGATGAATACGCGCGCTATTTCCACAACGCCGACACTGACCGTCTGCATCCAAACGATGCCGGCCATAAGCGTATGGCATCTACACTTCTCTACCAGCTCCTGACAATCCCCTGCACTTTCTGATTATTTCCTCGGAATTGTATCGGAAAGCGGATCGCGAATAATCGGCTTATTGGATCCGGAAGATTTTCTTCTTCCGGATCTTTTCTTTTTCTTATCTTTCTCTTTCTTTTTGCTTTCTGAACTTTTAATATTCTTTGTAGCATTGTCGCCGCGATGCAGAATTATCCCTCCATCGTCGGTGCGCTCAAGCGAATCTTTAATCGGCTGTTCTATAGCAGATGGCTCGGCGCTTCGGTTGCCGCAGAAACGCAGGAAGAATCCTGCCCCCGTAACGATCAGGGCAACAATGGCAACGCCGAGGATTCCCCGGCGTTCCTTTGCTGTGTATGTGTTCTTGCGTTTAGCGCACATCTTCCCTGTTTAATAATGAAGTTGTTTCAATTTAGAACGGATAACCGATCGCCAGATGGAAAGCGAAGGCTTTCTTGAAGGCTATGTTGAAATAATGCGGAGTTCCGTTGTAATAAGGCGTATGGAGTCCGTAGCCGAGGTCTCCGCGAATAACCATCATTCCGATATCCACGCGCAGTCCCACTCCGGTTCCTAATGCCAGTTCTTTAAAGAAATTCCTTCCCTCAAGTTTTCCTCCCGGCCTCTGCGGATCATCCTTGAGAAGCCAGATATTTCCGGCATCCACAAAGACTGCTCCATGAAGCACGCTTACTATCGGGAAACGGTATTCTGTGTTTATCTCGAACTTGAAAGTACCGGTCTGGTCGAAATATCCGTCCTGGAGAGATTTCGGAGGCCGGTAGCTGCCGGGGCCGAGTGATCGCACCGTGAATGCGCGGATTGAGTTGGCGCCGCCGATGTAGAACTGCTCGGAATAGGGAACTTCTTTTGAATTTCCGTAGGCATGCGCCGCCCCTATAAGGACCCTGCTCACAAGCCACTGATCTTTGCCGCGAATAAGACGCCTGCTATAAACAAGCTGTGCCTGTCCTTTCACAAACTGTGAGAATGGTGTGCCGAACATCTTCTTCTCTCCTTTCGCTCCGCAAAGACGGTAAATGCCGTCGAAAACATTACCCGCCTCCACCAGATTCAACTGGAAATTGATGCCGTTGATACGCTCGCGCTCAAAGAAGCGGTCGTAAGTGTAGGTATAGTCCATTTCCGGTATATACTGGCTTCTGAAACTGAGAGCAACCGCCGGATTCTGATCCATAATTGAATCGAATTCATGCGTGGTGTTCATAAGTTTCGTGTATGTGAGCTTGAACGGAGTGAACTGGTTGAGCACATGACGTGAATAACGCCACTCGTATGTGATTCCGAGGTTGAACTCTCCGAGTTTGAAATAATGGGGACGGTTCATTATGCTACCGCCGATATTCAGTGTCGTCCAGTTTATCTCGCGCTGGCTTCTTCTTATGAATTTAGGTGCGAGAAGCCTCGGGAAAGCGAGCGAACCGTTAAGTCCGAACTCATAACTGTTGAAGACACTCCCCTTGTTCTTTCCTGTCTGCCATTCATAGTCGGCATTGAGGGTCAGAGACAGTTTCTCGCCTCCGCCGAACACATTTCGGTTGGTCCAGCCAAGAATGATACCCGGACCTATGTAGCTGTTAGATTTAGATGACACATTCGCTTCAAGCGACACCTCCATTGTCCTGTCGAACTGGCAGGTGACATAGACATCGAGTGTCGGATTTCCCGGAGTGGTGTCGACAGGTACAGGTTGTATCTGTATGTTGCCGAATATTCCGAGACGCGAAAGCCGTGTCTGGGTTCGGTCCATATCCCTTACTGAGAAGAGCCGTCCTTTACGGAAAGTGAGACACGACGGCACAAGATTCTTTCTCAGCTTCGCCGGCCGCATTACAATAAGATCCCCTTTTTCAGTCTTAATGGTGTCAGGAGTTCCGGGTTTGTTGGTGCTTCTGCGAAGTACGGTGGTATAGATATTGCCAGTGCGGTATTGCAATTTCGCTATGTCCGGCACATTGGATGCAAGTGTAAGCTTGAGTGCGACAGCGTGGGGAGTGATAAGGCTGTCGGCAAGGAATTCTATATATTCCGGGCGGAAATAATAATAACCTCTGTTGCGGAGGCTGTTGGTGATCCTGATTCTCTCCGCGCTCAGGCTATCCACACAGAATCTCTCCCCTACCTTGAGATAGGGACTCCTCCTCGCTACACTGTCAATGAATCGGTCGAGTTTGGAGCTGTCGTTGTCAAGATAGATAATGCTGTCGATCGGATAAGCCGACGAAACATCCACCGTATAGTTAATCCTCGCCTTTTTAGGATTCCTTTTGTCATATTGAAGTGCGTATGATGCCGTGCTTCCAAAATATCCGTTGTTGTTGAGGATAGCCTCCATCATCTTTGTCCTGGCAGCCGGTCTTACGTCGCTGACAAGCACAGGCTGTGCCACAAGTTTCTCGTAAAGCCATTTCTTCAGACCCTTTGCCGAGTCGTTCCAGTTGTTATAGACCCATAGGCCGATGGGGAACGGTGTCCTCACGTATGGCGACATGAATGGCATCGGATTGTTGGGCTTGACGTTGATGGCTTCCTTTAGGTCTGAAAGCATCCCGTCGGGCAGCTTCTCGTTGTCGGTGGGATTTACCTTGAACTTATTGACTCCGGTATATAGCACATCGTCAGTTCCAAGTCTTCGGGTAGTGGAGCAGCCCCAGCAGAGGGCAATGACGGCAAGCGACGCCATTGCCTTGAATATGCCTGATATATATCTTCTCTTTCCCATTGTGATCATTCTTTAACTGTAGAGTCATTAACTTGCTTCTCTGTCTCTTCCTCCTTCAATACAGCCTCTTTCACGGCTTCTGCGGCGCGTGTGGCTATCGAGTCAGCTGAGATTTCGGCATCATCGTCGGTTTTCTTTTTCCGTCGCAGGAAATGGAAAAGTCTTCTGAGACTACCCATCTTTCGTTTCATCACAAAACCGACTCCGGTCTCTGTGATCTCTCCCTCAAGGATACTCTCATATCCAGTATGGCGGTAGAGCTTGACCGCCATATTGAGGGTCTGGGTCTGTTTCAGGATATATTCAAACGATATGTCGCTGATTAGATTCTCGGCGAAGTTCTCGTCGGCGGAGGCGTCGGTTGAATAGTTTCCTCCGACAAGAATCTTGAACCTGTTGTTGAACAGTGATTTCGACACCTGATAGCTGTAGCTTGTCGTTGTAGATGTGTTGCCGTCGCGGGTCTTGTCATACTGGTCGATGCCGAAACTTAGATCCACGCCACGGATATGGTTCGCAGCCCAGGAGTTCAGTTGTGACTCAAGGAAACTGTATAGCATATTGCCCGATATGTTGGCGTTTGCTTTGGTGTTCGGTCCGGTGTATTGCCCGTAGAGAAGCAGGTTCATCGCCTGGGTGGAACGCTGGTCGGCGCTCATCGACTCCAGTTCGTTCTGTATGTCGAGGTCGTCGTTGGTCGAGAGGTCGAACGTCAGCTTCGGAGCCGAAAGGTTATTGGTGACATTCGCCGCCACAAGGAAGTTGACGAGGCGGGCGTTGCCGCTGTTGGAAACATTCGCCTTCATAAGATCGGTGGCATGTATGTTCAACTGCGGATTCAATATGTCTCCGTTCCAAAGCACGTAGCTGTCGGGATTGAATGTGAAACTGCGTTCTCCGACAACCGGAATCGCATAGCGGGCAAAACCGTTGCCGATATTGAGCTGACCGTTGAGACGCATGTCGCCCATATAGTTCTGGAAATAATTCAATGTGCCTGACGGCGACAGCTGCACACGGTCTGTGCCGTTGTTAGAAAGGTCAACCTGCACCTCCGTTCCGGGCTCGATGTTCACCTGCGCCACAATCCTCATGTTCATGGTCGATTTGACACTGTCAGCCTTAGCCACTTGCGTCGTGTCATTGAAGTTGACGAATTTGACAACATCCGAATCCGTCTGGTCTGTTACTGCCGACGCTGCCGTGGAAAGAACGTATGCCACATCTGTCGCACTGAGGATTCCGGCGTTGGCTCTGATGTCGAGGCGGTCGAGGTTACCCTTCGCTGTTGCGTTGAGATCCATGAAGAGTTTTCCATAGATATCCGTTCTGCCCCGCTTGTCGTTCCCGACAAGCTGTATGTTCTTTGCGTCCATCGCCATGTCTATGCCGATGGCGCTGAATGAGGTAGCATCGACTGTTCCGTTGATAATCAATGGATTCTTATTGAGTGCAAAGATCTCAAAATCCTTGAACTTGACAATATTGTCGACAACAGTGAGCGAGTCCTGGGCGAATTTAAGTTTGGTGCCCGACATCGGTATATATACACCTACAGTGTCGCAGAGGATATAACCGTTCAGAATCGGTTTGCTGAATGTGCCGTCCATCGTCATCTCTCCGTTGAGTTTACCCGAAAGACTTGCCACATTGGCGCCGATAAAGGGATTCGCCACCTTGAGGGGGAAGCCTGTGAGATTGAGTTTCACCTCTTCCGGTTCGAGACCCGTGGAGTCGTTCACAAGTCGCACAGTGGTATTCATGGCGGGTTTTCCGTCAATCATCAGCCCCAATGTGGCTCTTGAACTTCCGTCTGCCATCATTCCTGCATCGAGATCCATGTCGAAGTCGCCTACCTGCAGCTTGTCGTATGTGAAATTCTTCACTCCAAGTGTTCCGTTGCCGCTCAGATCATGTCCGTCATATCTGATTTTTATGTCTGAGTTGACAGAGGCGGTGATCGGCGGGGCAAATACCGACAGACTGAGGAAATCCTGGATATGGATGTTGTCCATCTTCAGATGAAGCTCATTGCGTCCATTCTCCAGAGGCTCGGTCTGGATAAGCAGTGAGCTTTCGGAACTCTTTGCGAGGAGATTCGCCTGCAGTCGGCCGTTGAGATTGTATTCTATATAGTTGTCGTCGTTGAGAGTCCACGGGAGATATGCGATTGTTGCTTTCAACGGTGTGAAGTGGAGAGTTATGAGGCTGTCCACGAATGCCGCCGTCATACCGATTCTGTAACCGTTCTTCCCTTCGGAGTTGAACTGATTGACATACATCGACGCACGGTTGTCGCCGACATATCCCCTTGCCGTCACTTTCGCAAACTCGTCGAGGTTACCTTTCCGGTTGCCCAGACGCGCTATATAGTCGAGGAGATGTCCTCTCTCCTTGAGATTCAATGTGATGGTGTCGAAGGTCATGCTGCCTGTATTCAATCCCAAAACTCCGACATTACCATATATGATGGAATCGTTGGCAAGATGGGCATATACTGTATCGATTCCCATGCCCGAGGGGTTGAGGAACTGGCTCAGCAGTCCTTTGCCGGACGCGTTGAGGGCGAGGTCGAATGGCGGCAGCTTATCGCGCAGGGTATCAATCGACAGCTGCCTCATCTTAAGCTGTTTCTCCATTTCAACAGCGGCTACCGAGAAACCATCGACAACCCTTTTCAGACCGGTTGCACTCGTGAAATCAAGATTTGTCTGTGAGGATTCCACATGCACCTCTGTCATATTCTCCTTGGCAAGGAGTTTGGCTGTGGCTCCTCCGGGAAGATGGATATATTGCCCGGGCAGGTTCCAGTCAAGATTGTTGACAGTAAGATCGGCGTCATAAAGCCATCTCTCCGGACTTGCAGATCCTTTCAGATATATGTCGCCATGTCCGTTGTTGACGGTAGGCGAGAAGCCGAGCTTCTGAATGTCGGCGTTCTTGATTTTCGCCACTATGTCGAATGTGTAGTTGTCGGGGGCTACAGTTCCGTTCCCTTCCATATAAAGGTCAAGATCCGGATTGCCCGACACCGCACTCAGATCATAGGTGCCACCGTCGAGCATCACCTTTGCCTCTATGTCGCGCAAGACATTGTGGTTAACCTCTATAGAGGCGAGGTTTATCCGTGCGTCTGTGCGTGCCTTACCGGTAAGAGGATTGAATCCGGCACCGTCAGCAGTGATTTTAGCTGTGATTTTTCCGATACCCATACCCGGCATGAAATAATCGACATCTATATTCTGTGCGCTAAGGTCGGCCGTATAGCCTTCCGAATTCATGTTGACATTACCTTTTGCAGCAAGATCACCGGCATCTGTCAGCAGGTCGAAGTCGGCGCTGTAGTCACCTCTGTCGGCTTCCGCATAACCTGTTATCCTGAATTTCGGGATGCGCACAGGGCTCTTCCCTAAAATCCTGTCAACCATTGATGGATCCTCCAATGAGCCGTCGAAGTCGAGAGAAGCCCGAAGCTTCTTCACATCGAGAGGATCCTCCGCGTAACCCTCCGCGTCAAGGCTTATAACACCCGCCATCCTTGCCTCAAGGCGGTCGATCAGCAACCGCTTGATACTACCGTTGGCGTCAAGGTTGAAATCGAGCGGACGGCGGGAGGAAAGCATCTTTGTGTATGTCTTGAGATCCGGCATAAATGCCTCCACATCAGGTATTCCGATATGGCCTTCCGCCTGACAGTTCATCTTGGCATCCGGTTTCAGTTCCATTAGGGCGAAAGGAATCCCGGCTGTCGCCTTGACTTTGGAATAAAGAGTGGCGACATTTAGAGCGTCAAGAGTAAGCCCGGTGCTGTCAACACCAACCGTTCCCCTACCCTCCACAATCTGGAGTCCGCTCCGTTCCTTCGCCTGCAGACGAGTTATCGGCAGCCGTATCGTTGATGCCTCATTATAGAAATTGCGCATACCGACAGCAACATCATCCACTGAAATATAAGCTGCATCAAAACCGGGAAGCGGCTTGGCTCCCTTGGTAGCGTAAAGAGCCTTGAAATTGTCAACAGATATACTGTCACCCTTAATTATCATCGGCGGACCGGACGGAGTTGTATCCACAGGAGCCGGATGCGCGGCTATATATTCCGCTGTAGGCATGATATATGTAGCGTCGCCGCCATCAATAGAGGCGTATGCGAGCGATATACTGTTGGTCCGCAGGTCAATCACTCCATGCTTAAGCCGGAGTTTCCCGGCATTGACAGCCAGACTGTCGATAGTCGGGAGCATCGACATTGTGAAACTGATATTCTCCACATCCAGATAACCAGCCTTGATAAGGAACGGAGTGGATGTAGAATCCGCAGGTGTTTTCTGCTGCTTCCATACATCCATCATAAGATTCACCTTGCCATTGCGCAGCAGAGCTTTGTTGAGAAGAATCTCATTGCTTGAAAGACTCATCGAGCTGCCGCCATCCACATTCAGAAAACCGGCATCAATACTCATGATCATAGATGAATCCGGCGAAACCATCTTATAGTAGCCGTTCTCAAGCTGAAGCTTGTTGAGATCGATATCAAGCTTAAGGAGAGGAAGGAGTTTCACTTCAGCCACAGCCTTCCCCACCCGTGCCATAGTGTCACCGGAAGCATAAAGAACCGTCACCCCGTCAAGTTCAACATCCACCGGAAAACGGAGTCGGAAACGGTCGATATCAATCTTCATGCCCGTGGACTTATACACAAAACTACAGGCAAAATTCTTGACAAAAGTCTGTACAGGAGGAATATATAGCAAAACCGGAAGAAGAATAATAAAAAGCAGCAGCCAGCCGAAAGTCTTCAAAGTGATTCTCAGCCAGCGAGGATTGATCGCATGTTTCTTCTTTTTCTCCTTTGGTTCATCCTGAGAAGACGGTTGTCCATCATCCGGCATTTCAGGCTTGGGAGTATTATCAGCAGGAGAAGAATCGTTTCCCCCATTTTTCAGGGCATCATCTTCAGCCTTATATAGATTTTCGTTGTCAGTCATTATGGAAATCGTTTTTACGCATTCTTTTTTCAACAACCATCCAGACAACAGTGACAGCAAGCGAACCGGTCGCGTCAGCCACCATATCCATCAGGTCAAAACTGCGTCCCATACCCATGGCATCCTGGATAAACTCAATCGCGACACCGAGAAGACTCACACCAAAGAAAGTGAATGTCGCGAAAAGCGGAGAGATGCTCCTCCGGAAATTACCACGAAGACGGTCGATGAAGACAACAAATGTGAGGAATCCGGACATCAGCGCGTGAACGACCTTGTCGGCACCGGGAAACAGCTCGACATGCACCTCTCCCAACGGACGGGGCGCAAGCGTCAGCCATAGAATCAACCCGAGAGTGATTATTGTCAATATCCAGGCCGGAAAGCGCTGGAGACTGTTCTTCACATTGTGCATATCTACAAAATTAACGCTTTTTAATATTCCTACAAAATAATTATACTCTTTGTTCAATCCAACCCCAAAATCCCCCAATAAATCCACAATCCAAATCCCCCAATACCACCCCGCTCCCCCCAAAAAAAGAATGCGCAGCCGGTTTGTCGAAGGTGAAAGAGCCGCGAAGCAAAGCGAATAGTAAAAAAATCAATGGATAATAACAATCCCTTGCCATTCTCCTGTAACTTCGAATTAAAAAACATGTCTTCAATAAAAGTTAAATTCCGGTCCTCATCTGTCTCAGAGCAAGAGGGCACAATCTTCTATCAAATAATCCACGAAAGAAAAGTACGTCAATTACCCACCGGTTACCACATTTTCCCCTCAGAATGGGATGAATCTCGATCGATGGTGGCAACAACGCATAAAAGCATTCGCAAATCACTCATCCTCTCAATCCGCGAACGCATCCGATGGGATATTGAACGCCTCTCTAAAATCTCCCATAAACTGGAATTATCCGGTTTATCATATACGGCAGATGACATAATAGACGAATTCAACCGCTATGCTCAAGAATATTCCCTGTTTAATTATATGGAAAGTATCATCGCCACACTAAAACAGAATGGCAAAATCCGCACTTCTGAAACCTATAGATCAACACTCAACAGCTTCAAGAAATACCGTGATGACAAAGACATAATGCTCGACTGTATCGATTCCTCCATAATGGAAGCATACGTCGCATGGCAAAACAGACGCGGAGTAGCGCCCAACACCATCTCCTTCTACAACAGAATTCTACGCGCCGTATATAACCGTGCCGTAGAAGACGAAATCATTGAAAACCGCAACCCATTCAGGAAAGTTTATACAGGGGTCGACAAAACAATAAAACGAGCCTTGCCAATACAGCTAATAAAGAAAATCAAAACATTGGATCTATCGTTGAATACTACTCTCGAATTTGCCCGCGATATGTTCCTACTTAGCTTTTATCTCAGAGGCATGAGCTTCATCGACATGGCATTTCTGAAAAAGTCAGACCTCAAAAACGGCTACGTCACCTATCGCCGACGCAAGACAGGTCAACAACTAACAATCGAATGGACAAAGGAAATGCAAATGATTCTAGACAAATACCCGGAGAACAAAACCGGCTACCTCTTGCCAATAATCCGCAACACCGGTACTAACGAGCGAAACACCTACCGCAATGTCGGGTATAACATCAACCACAACCTCAAAACCATTGCCCGGATAGTAGGTATCAAAATCCCACTAACCCTCTATGTAGCCCGCCATAGTTGGGCATCCGCTGCCAAAGCCAAAGGCATACCACTATCTGTTATCAGCGAAGGCATGGGCCACGACAGCGAGGCAACAACACAGATTTACCTCGCCAGTCTAGACACCAGCGCAATTGACAAAGCCAACTCCCTTATCCTCAAATCCCTTCATTGACCAACTTATCTGTATTATAACAAAACAATTATTAAAAACACAAACAACAGATACCATACACCAAAAGCCTCAGATCTTCAAAATGAACTGAGGCTTTTTGTTTAGCAACCATCCAAATCTCTCGGACAGAGATACTATTTTATGCAAAGTTATATAAAATTATTGAAAATAAGAACTAATTGTGCTTTTAAATATCACTAAAACATCACTCGAAAATAAAACTTAATGAAGAAAGTTTAGCAACTCCGTTTACTTTCATCGCTAACTTGGCATCTATAAGCAAATAAATACACATCCAAATCTCTGTCCGAGAGATACCTGCACAATTTATACAAAGTATTATCAAATCACAAATGGGATACTCGCTTATAGCAAACTCTGGGATACAATTGTTTACCTTTCGTCTGAAGATAAACACTCAGGACCGCTTCAAACAGTGGTTCCATGAGTGGTATAATACTGATAGTGGCGAATGGAAACTTGAGCTTGTACATGAGGTGTGTACTGACGACTGCACAATCTATTACAAGAAAGCAGATCTGCTGAGAAATGGCTACTTGTCAAATCCGGATATAGAGCTGGATATTGATGAGTTGAAGCATGATGGGATCACTCCTCTTAAAATTGATGACGAGCTTTGCTCTGGAGTGAAAGGAGAGATATACAGTCTTACGTTTGCTGAAAAGGAACTTAAATTATCATCTTTTGAGAACAAATGGCTGCCTGCGCCATATTTTTTTAAGAGAACAGAGCGCAAGTTCAAATTTGGCCCATTAAACTGGTCTCGGTTCAAATTAGTACCAGTAGGAGAAGACAAAGGTCAAAAAATCTATGATGTTATTTTGGCGTTTGATACTCACACTACGTATGAAGATGAAGCGAACAACGAAAACCCCGTCTTTCCCGATAAGTTTAAGAAAGATATTGATTTAGCTTTATGCAATAACGAATTGTTCCTCTTGGACTACTGTTCTTCAGGCCACAAATGGAGCTATGTTGAAGAGTATTTGATGCATTTGGTTCATCCTGAAATTGCAAGAATTTCACAGTTGCGTGGAACTAATGTAAAAAAGATGAGCTATGCAGCCTCATATATATTCTTGATAAGTTATCTATCAAAAAATCAGTTATTCCCAACTGTTAAACTGTATAAAGACATCGACGTTGAGGTTCGCGACGTTGATATGGTTATTGATATTGGCAACTCAAGAACTACAGCCCTTCTGATTGAAGACAACTCCAACTTTAATCAGGTACGTCCATTGTCTTTGGTCGATTTAACCAATCCCATATCATCAGCGGAAGATGGAGTATCAATACGGTCTTATGATGAGCCTTTTGATATGCGACTCGCGTTCCGAAAGGTGTGTTTTGGTGATTTTGGACATGTCGATAGTCGGCAATTTGTTTATCCAAGTCTTGTGAGACTTGGACAAGAGGCTAATATGCTGATTCATCGTGCATCGAATATAGAAAGTCGAATAGACTCATTGTCAACATACTCAAGTCCTAAGCGTTACTTATGGGATTGGCGTCCAAATAAAGAGGAATGGCAATTCCTTGTTTTGCCAGGAGAAAAGGATAATCACATCCTTAATCTTAATGGAATCACATCACAATTAAAGAGCGATGGGCAATTTGATGTCAATGGCGAAGGCGGCCTTTCATTCCATTATTCAAGACGGTCTTTGATGACTTTGTCTTTCCTTGAGATGCTTGTCCAAGCTCAAGGTCAGATTAACAGTGCTAAGCATCGTTCAGTTCGTGAGGGATTTGGATATCCGGAGATGCCGCGAAAGATAAAACGTATAATCGTGACTTGTCCGACGGCCATGTCAAAACTTGAGAGAGAGGCATTGGTCCGCTGCGCACAGGATGCAGTACGTATATTATCTCGATTTAATGGCGATGTTGACATAAAACGTAATTCAGTTGAGGTAATACCATCGGTTAAGACAAAAAAGGACTCTGATGCTGAATGGTATTACGATGAGGCTACATGTTCTCAACTTGTATACATGTATGGCGAAGTCGGGCATAAATATAAGGGGTGCTGCAGCGAGTTCTTCAATCTATATGGAAAGATAGTAGATGGAGATTCTCAACATTCTCTTACCGTTGGTTCCTTGGATATTGGTGCTGGAACAACAGACCTCATGATAAGCAAGTATACTTACGAAAAAGGGGACGTTACCACAATTACGCCTGATCCAATTTTTTACGATAGCTTTTATTTTGCAGGAGATGACATGTTAAATGGTTTGATCAAAAATGTAATGCTTCTTCACGAAGGCAGTGCATTTCGTCAGGCCTTGAAAAACTTGTCAGTAGCACAATATCGCCAAGAAATCAAAAACTTCTTTGGGCCGGATCATAATGGGCAAACAGTATCCGACCGAATATTACGGAAAGATTTCAATATCCAATATTCTGTTCCGCTAATGTGCTATTTCTTAGAATTGTTGAAGGACAACCATAAAGACTGCATCGTAAGGTATAATGACGTCTTTGCGGATTGTCCTCCCAATGCTTCTATTATTGCGGGATTCCTTGAAAAAACAGGTATAGATATAACTAAATTAGAATGGAAATTCAATAGAGAAACGATATCTGCTGTTGTAGAAAAAGAATTTGAGCCATTGCTGAAAAAAATAGCTACGATTATGTATGCTTATGCCTGTGACATAGTTCTTCTTTCAGGCAGACCGACATCGCTCCCTGCAATTCGAGATATTTTCTTGAAGTATTATGTGGTTTCTCCCAACAGGCTTATAATGCTTAACAATTATTATGTTGGAGACTGGTATCCGTTTGATAATAATACCGGTTCCATTACAAATCCCAAAACAATCGTTGCTATGGGTGGCGTAATTGGACATTATGCGTCTGAATTATCCAACTTAAACAAGTTTGTAATAAATCTTGACAAGCTTAAAGAAGGCTTAGAGTCAACAGTTAACTATATTGAAGCGTCTCGAGAAGGTCAGCCGATAGAGTATTTTATTACTCCTGAACAGACTCAAGGCGACTTGACGGTAAGTAGGATACCCACCTATCTTAATGTAAGACAAATCGGTTTGGATACATATCCTTGTCGTACGTTATACACGATTGATTTTAATAGACACAAGATTGCAGATAGGATTCGCAAGAAAGCCCTTCTTAATGATGGGAATACGCTTACAGATGCTAAAGTGCAATCATTGGTCAATGATCAAATTGACCAACTAAAAAAACGTATGCCGTTCAAACTGACAATTGACAGAGATATAGATGATAAGGAACTATTGACAATATCATCTATTCAAGATAGAGAAGATAAGGATGTCATTGACGGTAATGTAGAAATTCATATCCAGAGTCTCGGGGCAAATGAAAAATATTGGCTCGATTCAGGAGCATTCAACTTCTAACGCCATGATACAAGATATAGATAACCATATAAGCATTATAAACGATTCTCTATCATGGGCAAAAGAATATGGGAAAGACTCTTTTCCATATGAACAGTTCAAAGAGTATCGTAGGAAGTTGTCTAAAATACGCAATGCGTTAACAGGCAACTGCTCAGCTGCTGCCTATGGCGAGAGTCAGGTAGGTAAATCCTATCTGATGAGTAGTTTGTTGTCTTCATCAGAGTGCCCATTTGTTATCGAGAATAATGGACAAGAATACAGCTTTATAGACGAATTGAACCCCAGTGGCGGTAATAACGCAAAAATAGAGTCAACTGGAGTAATAACTCGTTTCACAATAAAGAAAGGAAATAATAACGTTAAAAACCACATTAAGATTCTTAATCTTTCGGTTGTAGATATTATTCTTCTTTTAACTGACTCCTATTACAATGACATCAAGATCAACCTTGATACCACTCTATCATTTGAGTCTATAAATCGAGAATTGGATGAAGTGTCGTCATTATGGCAGGACAAAAAGCTTCAACACGGCATTATAACGGAAGATGACATACGCGACATAAATGATTATATTAAAGAGGTAATCGGGAATAATGCTGCGGCCATATATCAGTCAAACTTCTGTAAGACAATCGCACCTATTATCCAATACGTTCCTTATGACAAATGGATTGAAATTTTCAGTTTGTTATGGAATAAGAATCCAGAGATAAATAGACTGTTCGCCACTCTTATTAACGCATATAAAAAGCTTGATTTTCAGCAAGAAGTATATGTGCCTTTTGATGCTGTTTTGCGGACACGAGGAACTATACTAAAAATTGAGTGGCTCGATACTGTCTGTGGAGTCCAAATTGATACTGGTACTGATGATGTATATACAGATGTCTATGATATACATGGACATCTCATATCGTCAAACTTTAGTAAAGGTGAATTGTCAGCACTAATAGCGGAACTGACATTTGAACTGCCCGAATCTATAGCACATGACAGAAAGTTCCTGAAGGATATGGATCTATTGGATTTTCCAGGTGCTCGTTCTCGCGAAAAATATAAAGAAAAAGAAATTGCTACTGTTCTCCCCAAGATGCTTCGTCGAGGGAAAGTTGCTTACCTTTTTAATAAATATTCGCGCTCGTTACAAATTAGTAGCGTGCTGTTTTGTCATCATAACGACCAAAAGGCAGAACCAACAATTGGAGAAACAATCAATAATTGGATTGAGGAGAACATAGGTTTAAGCCCTGAGGAGAGAGCGAAAATGCTTCGCTTAACCAATGGCATAGCTCCACTATTCTTTGTAGCCACAAAGTTTAATATAGACCTTGAACGCACTAAGACTGATAAAGCGGGCAACTATGAGACCTTAGATAAACACTGGAATCGTTTTGATACTGTTTTCCCTGAAATCATCAAGCCAAATACATGGCTTGATGAATGGACTGTTACAAGTAATGGTAAAATAATTCCATTCAAGAATATATACCCTCTTCGAGATTTTTTCTGGTCTGGAAAAAATGGATTATTTGATGGATATAGCGATGGAGAAGTAAAGTCTCCGGAGACATCTGTCCACACTAATATAGACTATCCAGATTATCTTGATAGGCTTAAGGATAGTTTTTTACGCCATAAATTTGTGCGTACACATTTTTCTGACCCTGAAGCAACATGGTCGGAAGTTGCTACATTGAATAATGATGGATCCAAAGCCATTATACGAGACCTCGACTCAATATCAGGCGTTCTTGACAAAGCTCGCAGAGAACGTTACCTTACTCAATTGGAGGCTCTTAAAAAAGAGCTCCTCAATGCTTTGCAAGTATTCTACGAACCTGAAGATACAGAAGCAAAGAATAAAAAAGTAAGATTGATCGCTGGAGACATAAGAAGGTCCCTTCAGCAAACTGTAGCTAAAGATCCTGCTGTATTCGGTAGGATATTAGACAGTCTAATTGTCAGTCCTGAAGTTATTAGAAATATTGCGTACGATATTATCGTATGCCATACTGATACTCCAAAAGATTTTAGCGCAGTCAATTTTATTCGCGCGAGTGCAGGTATTGATATTTCAGATAGCCGAGATGTTAACATTCAGAAGCTACTGACCTATTATATTCTTGAAACAGAGAATGAGCTGGAAGAATACCTTAAAACACAAGGATTTGAGCTGGATGATGTTATAGCCAAGGAGTCATTGACACTCTCGTCCATTGGAGATGTTATTACCAAACATATAGTTGATTATTGGGTAGAACATCTCAATGAAACAGCACAATCAATTGTCAAAAACCTTCCCCATGCAGATGAGGTCGTCTTTATGTTGGTAAACCTATTCAAGAAATTGGAAGTAAGACGGTCAATATCAAATAAAATAACACGTTATACGGAAATATTTGCGGAGAGCGAACAGCCTAATGCTATAGGCGATTACGCGGCTCTTACATTAAATAATTTTGTAAGTACCGTTGGCCGACACTATATGTCTGATGACGAAATTGGCGAACTTCGAGTGAAGGCTGAAAATTGTAGACTTCCAGTCGATTTTTCCCCTGCCGGTTGGAATAAAGTCCGCAAATCGCAACCTTTAATCGAAACGCTGAAGGTGTTTGACGAATCGGCTACGATAGTCAATCAGGGTCGAATCGACATCTCTGTATTACGTCAGCTGCCATTTTGGAATAATTACCAAAGATGGGAGAATTTCGTTATTATCGGCTTGATATACTCGTCCGACATTTCTCATTGTGATCCTATATGCAATGAGAAAGTAAAGGATTTGATTGAACGTTCAAAACCACTTTATACCGCATAAGATGGATAATCATACTTTTATTGGAAAGCGCAAAGTGGGGAGCACTGAAATCTGTGATTTTACAGATTATCAGGGCATAGGACGTGACCCTCTATATAAACGCTATGAAAGTGTTTATAGCATTGTAAAGAAGCATATCAATCCACGTTATGCTCATTTTTTAGCTGCGCCTGACTATTCTGCGAATGATGATGCTGTTAATTGGTATATAGATGAATGGACTGAGACTCCAGAGATACTAAATAATTTAGAAGCAGACAAAAAATCCAAGTATCAACGAATAAAGGACGAGACAATATCCCACTATCGAGAGATTATTAACGATCTTTCTGGAGAGGAACTGCAAGTCTTGGCCTGTGCATTGCGATATATTGATGATGACTTCATCTTTTGTTGTGATGACAAGGTTTACGTTGTTGCATGGGGTATGACTCCGGACACGCGTAAACATATCAGTAAAGGTGAGCTTGTCCATGAATCCCCTTCTGTAACAAAGTACAAGTTGACCTTTGATGAAGGCGAATATGGGATGCTTTCGTCAAAACTTAGCGGTCATGTCTCACTGCCAGAAAACACTGAAATCTCGTCTAACGATATTCCTGATGTTTCGCCATCGGATGGCTATAAATTTATCGGCTGGGAGCCGAATCCACTCGGAATGAAAGTGATGTCCGATATGACATTTGTAGCTAAGTATGATAGGGCAGACATTCCCCCAGTTGTTCCGTCTGTGCCTCCGACACCTCCACAACCACGAAATGCAACTTGTCGTTTTAATGCTGGTGAACATGGCACATTGAACGGTAACCCTGAGATTACAAAGGCTATCGGATCCAGACTCTTGACAAGTGACATCCCCAATGTATCTCCGAATAAAGGTTTTACATTTAAGGGTTGGGACAGCAATCCTATTGATTCATTGGTCAAGTGTGATACAACCTTCAATGCGGTTTACGAAAAGAATCAGCCATGGTATAAAAAATTATGGCTATGGCTAACTGGCAGTGGCTGTCTTAAATGGCTATTATGGGCATTGCTGGCCTTATTATTGATTCTTCTTTTCTCATGGTTATTCAAAGGTTGTCATAGTTGTTCACGCTCAGTAAATGGTGTTGATGAGCCCGACAAAATTGTTACAGCAGCTGGAGACACAATTGATGATAATGGAGTCGTGAAGCCCATATCTTTGCATGATGGCAAACTTCCTGATGATACTTCTGTTGTAGCTCCGATTAGAGACGAGAATGGACAAATGCCACCAATAGTGCGAGAACCTGGTGTACCACCAGTTATCTCCAACCGGTTGTTCTTGTTTCTTGAGAATGAGAACGACAATGTTGATGCACTTGCCACTGATTTCAAAAAAGCTTATCCCGGTGATAAATATAGTATCATAGGTTTTGACCGTGATGTAAAATCTCTATTGATTCAAATTCCCGAGAATGAAAGAGATGAGATTAGACAAACTATAAATTCAAAAATACCTAATCACAAATTCATCGTATTCGATGAAGAAATTTATGAATTAAATGGTCATTTAAGCACTACATCGGCATCTTCTCCCGGGTGGCATTTGAACGCGGTCAAAGCGCCAGATGGATGGAAAATTAGTAAAGGGAGTCCATCTGTTGTAGTTGCAGTGATTGATGACGGCATTGATGCTTCGCACCCGATGTTTAAGGATCGTATAGTAAATGCTTACAATGTTTATACTCAGAACAATGCCTTAAGCAGAGGAGAAGGTCATGGTACACACACCGCGGGGCTTGCAGTAGGCTCACTTGACTATCAGAATCAAGGTGCTGCAGGTATCGCTCCTGATTGTATGCTGATGCCTGTGCAAGTCATAGATAATAATATGTGTCCGCTTTCTGCTTTAGTCAGTGGCGTCATGTATTCCGTTCATAAGGGAGCAGATGTAGTAAATATATCAATCGGCCCTTCATTCCAAGGATTAAATCAGCTACCTATTGAATTACAGAATCAAATAGCCCAAACTAAATTCAAAAATGTCGAGAAATTGTGGAATAGAGTTTGTATGCTTGCAGCTGATAAGAAATCTATACTTGTGTTTGCCGCTGGAAATGATGATATCCTTTCGAGTATTCCGCCTGAAAACCGCTCTGCTGTTGCAATCACTGTGGGAGCTGTTGATCAGAAGTTATATCCGACATATTTCACAAACTATGGCCCGTGTACTGATATATCAGCCCCGGGAAAGGAGATTTACTCATCTTTTCCTGTCAAAGACTTTAGGAGTTGTGATGGCACAAGTATGGCAGCACCAATAGTGACTGGAACCGTGGCCTTAATGAAGTCATTAAAAAAGGATCTTACAGTGGAACAAGTAAGAAATGTTCTGTATAAGACCGGCTGCGACGTATATGGTAATATACCGCCTATGGTACAAGTAAACCTCGCACTTGAGGCAGTGAAGAGAGGCGAATTCTCAACTCCGCCAGCAAGAGAAATGCGGCCAGTTCCCGGCACTGCTATTGATGCTGCAAGCGGTGAAACTCCATCATCTTGGACGGAACCTATCAATGAGATAATTGTCGGAGACTCTGGAGAATCTAAAATAATCGTAAATCCGACTCCGGATGGCAATACTACTGTTCCTGTCTCCGAAAATGAAAGTGATTATGATGCAATTAGACGACTGATTGCAATTTATAAACAAAAAATTACTGAGCTGGAAGGACAGCTACCTGAAAATAAAAGATAATGAACGAAAAACTCCAATTTTCTTGGGGCCATATAATGGCCTTTTTGGCCCTAATAGCGGTAAGCTACATATCCTTTGTAGGATTCACATATCTTACAGATGGCAATTTTACCTTTGCATTGATAGGCATGGGTATCACTGATGTTGTATTCATACTCTTTTTTATCGGGGCTCAACAAATGAAGGCATCTGGTGTCAAAATGGGCAGAAAAATAATATGGGAAAGAATATTTATATTTGGCTCTCCCATTGTCTTCATTGCAGGTATGATTTCTATGTCTCATTTCTGGACTGTTAGGAGTCAAAATGATGAGATAGTGAATACATTTAGGAAATCAATCAACAATTCAAAGCATCTTTTTGATGATTATGAATACTATTCAGATCTTCGTATTCAGAATTACAACAAAATGCTTGCAATGTTTATAGCAGAACCCGGTAAATACCCGACTAAATTTCGTGCTGCAGGTTTGAAACCAACAAAAGCAGAGATTCAACGTCAAAATATGGTCGAAACATTAAGATTGCAACTTCGGTCGGAGAATTATGATAACCTAAAGACATCGGCAATCAAATGGATTGAGAAATCAGATAAAGGGGCCAGCACCTGTAATATATTCCTTTTGGGAAATATGAGGGAAATACGAGAAGCTTTAATCAATTGGGAAAATGAATTGAAACGTTTTTCAGCAAAAGAAATGTCAAACGAATCATTACTCGGCGATGTGCCATTTTTTTCGAGCGATAAAGTCAAAGAAGCAATTGCGGGAATAGATAGCTTGACACAGTCTTATACCACGTTAAAGTTACCAACTCCAGCAGCTATCTTTTTTGGAATCGTAATCTACTTACTGCTCTTGTTCCCTTATTTTCTCCAAGATAGACATACAAAAAATGTCTATAGATTAACAGGATCCGAAAGTAAAACCAATCATAAGAAGGTAAAATCAGCAAGACCGCGTAAGACATCGCCAAAAGAACCTTACGGTTATTCGACTGATGATGAAGATGCCGAGTCATTGAATTTAGAAGAAAACAACGACTATCCCTCATTTTAAAATGGCTTCAAAAGACCAAATAATAAACAACCTTAGGGAGTATAATACTTCTGAAATAGTCCACGCCATAAGATGTAATGATAGAGGTAATTCAGGATAGTATCAAATCATACCCTTTTACTTTCTTGTAATGCTTTTCGGTGGAAGTGAGAGCGGCATAAATGATTATGGAACAAATCCCAAATAATAAATAACACAAATATATGCCAAGTAAACAAGCAATTATCGACAATATCGAAGAATATTCCGCTGCCGAACTTGTTCAGTACATCAAGGACGGCATCGTATCATTCAACGAATTATGTGACGAGACAGACGGATACTTTCCTGCATCAGTTAGGAAAGAAGTTCACCGTATGCTTGCTGGATCAGAAGATGATGACTGGCAAAATGCAAAAAGGGTAAACACAGAGGAAGCATTCCTTAATTTCCTTAAAACATACCCTGACAATCGTCACGCTGATGACGCTCGCACTGCCATTGTCACCATTCAACGTGAGGCTGCCCATAATGCTCGTAAGGGATTATGGGATTCGATTGACAAAACTGACATTTCGGCATTAAGAAATTTCATACAGGAAAATCCAACAGACTCACACTGTATGGAAGCAAGGAGATTGATTAATGCTATTCAAGAAGAGGAGTTTCTCGGTTTTGATATAAACGCTTTGATAGATCGAATCCACGCTATCCAAACTGATAAAGATGTCAACGATCCTGATGCAGAAATCGTAAATGAAATTAGTAACTGCCTTAAGCGAAACAAGATTTCTCAAAATGATTTGCTTGCAGTAATCAAGAAAGATAGCAACCTCCTAAGAGCGTCAGTTCTTAAAAAACTCATCAATGATGGTTATCTTGAATATTCCGATTTCCTTAAGATTGGAATAGATAAACTTTTCATTCAGCACTTAGCCAAAGGAGAGTCTAAGCAGCGATTTGGTTTACCCAAAGAACTTCAAAAGATCAACAAGGTTTCAACTGAAATCTACTTTTGGGGAATTCCTTCTTCTGGTAAGAGTTGTGCATTGGGAGCCGTCCTGAGCGTAGCAAATAACGGATCTGTTGCACGTAGTATGTCTAAGGATCCCGATTGTCAAGGCTATGGATATATGACCCGACTCTCTCAATTGTTTAAGTCTGATGGGAAAGTCGGTACTCTTCCAGAGGGTACTTCTATATACTCCACCTACGAGATGGGATTCGATTTGGAAGATGAGAATGGAGCTTCTCATCCTATTACTTGTATCGATTTAGCAGGAGAGTTAGTTCGATGCATGTATAAATCCGACGCTGGAGAAGAAATGTCTGATGATGAGATAAAGGCTCTTGACACCTTAACTAATGTTTTGGTTGATAATCGTACTGTCAACCGTAAAATCCACTTTTTTGTGCTTGAGTACGGCGGTGAGGACCGTAAGTATGAAGGTCTAAGTCAGACAGAATACTTGGATGCGGCTCTACGTTATATTGAACGTACCAAGATATTCCAGACGGAAACCGATGCAATCTATTTGATGCTTACTAAGGTAGATAAAACAGGTGTTGTTGGTCAGGATCTCGTAAGAGTCTTGACGGATTATATCGAAGACAACTACAAAGGGTTCTATCAAGGTCTGGAAAAAATCTGCCGTGATCATGAGATAAATGGCGGTAAAGTAGAAAGGATTCCCTTCTCTTTAGGAGAAGTATGTTTCCAGGACTACTGCTTATTCAATGAAGCGCCGGCTGCCAATGTGGTAAAAAAACTGTTGATTCGTTCTAAAGGATTTAAGAACGGAAAACTTCAAAAAGGTCTAAACATTTTCAAGCGATGAACAAAATAGGATTCCGAATCTATCGATTCAAAGAAGGTCCTTCTGTAGGACTTACTGTAAACGAAGGAGACTGGACCAAAAAAGTCGTCGATATTCGTGACATCCTTAAGTTGTATAACTCTGAGGATGAGTCTAAGTTTGCAATGTTTATGAGTTTCAGTGAAACTGGAGCATACATAACTATTGCACGGTCGATATCTGGACGTGGCGGAGATAACACTGCTGCGTGGATTTACATTCCCAACAACATAGAAGTAACTGGCACCGAGATAATTCCGATTATTGATGTTGTCAAAGAAGAGCTTTCTGCGTCAAAAAGCAATGTAGAACGACTTATTCAAATCTTTAACAAAGATTACAGAACAACGGAATCCGCCGACTATATGCCGTCTTCCGTTGAAAAAATTTTTGCAAAACGAAATGTTGGCTTCTATCCCCTGAAAGACCTAATCGGGGAAAAACGCTATCAGCCGATCTACTCCAATTACCATGTTATTCTTATCAATAATAAGGACAGTATGGAAATTGCGGACAAGAACATCGCGGATTTAACAAATGAGATGTTGGTGGAAACATTTGTTTTCTGCCCACCAATCAAACAAGACATTCCCAATGGTGTAACCGTCCACTTCAACAAGCCTGGTTTCCCATTATTCAATAAGCCTTTGCGAGTAAATAAATCCAGTCGTATAAGCCTTGTCTTCAAACGTACTGGCTTTGAGGACATTACATACATGGATAGCGTAGAGGGAAACGATCAAATCTGCGGTGTGCCTACTTTTAATTGGAAAAAATCCATATCCAAAGATCTATTCAAGGTTCGTGCCGCCCATAATCGTGAAATAGACCTTTTCAACGATGCGCGAATTTGTATCAATGGAACTGAATTAGGATGGAATCATACTATTCAACTATCAGAAAGGGAAGCAGCCAATGCGACTGTAAGTATTTCGGCAAATGGTTACGAGACATTTGAACGAATAATCAATCTGCTCAATGTTCGGATTCCAATATCAGTAGATCTGCATCGTGCAGAGCGTACTGAAACATGGGGAATTGAGTTGAGTAACGGTGAGTATGCCGAGATGACTCTCAAATCGAAACATCTTCCACAATGGTGCTACGAGAGCCCTTTAAAAGGATACACCATTGGTGAAAGAAATAACTATTTGGAATACAACAATTTCGGAGTATGGAAGCAACGTATCTACGGTTTTCTTATAGCGGTCGTGCTCCTATTCATAGTTGGTGGCTGCATAGAACTTTATAAATGGTACGATTGCCATACATTCACATGGCAGTTTGACTTGCCACCACTTAAAATAGAGGAAAAATCCAACCCAACATATGATCCAAAATCAGATGATAATGTGCCTTATACTGATAAGACAAATCAGGGGGCTGGAGAAGATACAGCAATAGTTAAAAGAGAAGTTAAAAATATCGAAGATGCAATTGCATACATGGATAATCCGGATGGCGTTTGGAAAAAAGAAGATCTTCAAAAGTTTCCTGAACTAGATGGTCTTTTTGAAGAACTTAACTCATATAAATTTAATAAAATAAAAACGAGAAACAGCAAATTAAGAGATTCTAAAAACTTCAAAAGAGTCTATGATGCAATACAAGGAAACTTGGATAAAGAATTCACAGGTCGTTTCTGTAGCGACAACGACTTTTCAATTACTGTCGATAATTATGTAAAAAAATTGAACAAGCCTGTTGACCAACCTCAAGCCACATCTAATGGAGGAGCAGCTAATGAAGCGGCTAAGAAAGTTCAAGCTAATAATACTCCAGCATCCCCAAAAAGCCCCAAAGACCAACCCAATAGAGGTCAAAATAATTTATGAAATCTTCTGTGAAAATACTGCTCCTTGTATTATTCTCAATCGGAGCGATAGCCGGTGTACTCGTGTTTGCAAAAACAAGGGTAGCTCCTCCATCTAATCTGAAACTGATGGATCAATACTCGATCATGTTAAAATCCTCGTACGCGTCTTTTGATACCATTAAGGACTTCAACAATTCTCGTGTAGCGTATGTCTGCCTTGATGATAAACTAAACAGATTCCTTTCTGAGAATGCAATTGATGCTAAACTTTCCGATGAATACAGAAAGAAGATTGATGAAACCTATGGAAAAAGTTTGAAAACTTATGGATACGGACTTCTTCAAAAATCAGTATGGCCGGAAGAAAAGTTAAATGAGTTACTTACAATGCTCTCTTCTCTTAAAGAAGACAAACTTACTACTGGGGAGAATGCTGTTAGCGATGAGTTCATTGCATCGTCTGATAAAATCAATAGTATCATATCAGACTACAGAGCAGCCCTTCGTCTGTCCAGAAACACATCCTTCAATGGCGTGAGTGATGCTTCTTCTAAGATACAGAAGGCAAAAGCCTATAGGTCTTCTGAATATCTAAAAAATAATGCGTCACTTGTAAATGCGCTTGATGCCCTTCCCGGAAAAATAGCACAATCGCATTATGGACATGTCAGTGGTTTTGTAAATGCACTGGGAGGATATTATAGCGTTTCAAAGGATTATTATATGAATACTCTGATTCCACGAGCCGACAATGCGATAAATGAATACAAAAATACGAAAATCTATGGCGGAAACAAACAAAGCGTCTCGGATTTGGAAAATCGAGCCGTAAACTTGGTAACAGCTGCTATGAACTACTATGGCGAGTAAAAAAGAATGAAATGGAATATTTGTCGATTATATTAATATTGTTATCAGCTTTTCCTTTCAAAGTCCTATCTGAAGAGAATTCTGATAGCATTTCAATTAGACATACTCAGGAAATAATTCTTCCTGATAGTATTATTTGTCTCTTAAAGAACAATGCTTTAGAGCTGGATTCTCTAACAAATGAAAATACTGCATTAAAGGGATTGCTGAAAGGCGCGCAAAAAGAGACGGAAATGAGAGAAAGAGACATTGCAACTCTTCAACGTAAAATTGATGATTTACAAAATATCTCAATTAAACGTCTTGAAGCTTCCAACGACACACTACAACGCCGTTTAATCAGTATGGCTTCAAACTTTATATACATCCCTTACGATGAATACAGCATCGATGAGATTGCCTTGCCCGCGTTTTTATCGACTAAAGGTACACCGGCATATATTAAATATCAGAACAGATTGCCACTTCTACAGAACTACAGAGGTGATATATCAGCCCTTATATCTTTCCTAACACAGGCAGAAAAAGATTTATCCATAGGGTTGACACGACTCAGGGAGAATAAAGCGAAGGAACATCTTAGCAATATTCAAACTATGCCATTGTATCTACGATATTCATCTTATGATGATTGGAAGAATACATATTTGGGGACTCAGATATGTACAATTCAGAAATACTTACAGACTCCTACTGAGGGTACCGCTGCCCAGTTAAAGACTATACGGACAAAATTAGAACGCTTATTAAATTCGAACTAAATGAAACGCATATTTTCCATACTTTTCACAGTTATAATGGTTGCCTTTATAGGTAATCAAGCTGAGGCACAGTCTTTAATGCAAACAGCAAAGAAGGCAGAACAGAGAGCCAAAGAATTAAAACGACAAGAACAAATACGTTTCGATTCAATAGTTGATACCAAAGATTTAGCCAAATATAATAAGTTTATAAAAGATTACCCTTTCGGTAAAAATACGCCTGAAATTAAGAAACGTGCTGAAGAATTGACACTTTGGTTTAAAGCCACGTCATCTAACACTGAAAGTTCTTACCAAACATATCTAAATAGAACTCAATATCATTGGTTTGATGAAAAAGCAAAACAATCAATAGCTTCTGCAAGACGTAACAAGGAAAAACAGGATTGGGAAAAAGTCAGATCATTGGGAACTATTAATGGTTATAAACAATATTTGAGTGATAATCCATTCTCTGAATATAAAAAAGAAGCTGAAATTTCCATTAATAAACTTGAAGCTAAACAGGCTTGGAGAACACTGAAGTTTAGTGATAATATTTCGGAGCTGGAAAAATTCGTTTCCTCATATCCTCATGCTTCTGAGAAAAAAGAAGCTGAATCTCGTTTGCATGAACTAAGAGGTAGGAATTATTATGACGAAGGTAAGCTTTCTTTAGCATATTATGAATTCTCGCAGACTAATAGATACAAAATTTCAGAAATAAATAGAAAAGCTTTCGATACGGCAATGGAATATCACGAATTCTCATTATTAAGCCATAATTCACCTGAACACAAATTACACGACTTTATGATTAAGCATCCGACAAGTCAATTTAATGATCAAGTCAGCAACATGATCGCTCTTTCCAAGGCATATAATTTCTCTAAACAGGCTTCGAAGTCTGATTATGATCTGGCTTTGGGCTATGCAAAAGATACCAAAACCATAATGGCTGTAAAATCTTTGATATCCCATAACAAAAATATCCAAAAAGAGAACAAACGTAAATTAAAATCGCAAGAAAGAAAAGAAAACGGAGGAATAGTAAATTTAGGATTGGAACTGATGGATATCGGTATCGCAGAGACTTATAATAATACTAATGCTTGGTTCTATAATTTAGGTCTGATTTTTAGAATAGGTAATTTTAAAGATCGTTTTCAATTGGCTATTGGAATTAAACCCGGCATTTTCAGTTCATCAAAAATCATTGATTATAGAGATCAATATTATGACGGATTCGATAATGAGTTTAAGGATGAAGTACTTAAAAAGAAATATATATATTCATTCCATTTACCCATATCAGGTCAATTAAAATTAAACCTCTTCAAAATCACTGAAAAGGCAAGATGTTTTGTTTTCGGCAGATATCAATATAATATCTTAAAAAATAGTGATATCGAAGGTGAAACTGCATGGAGTGCCGGATTTGGTTTTGCATGGAAACATTTTGACATGTCTTTCCATTATCTTCAGGATGTAAAAAACGGATATCTGAATAATGAATTCTGGGGCATGTCATTAATTTACTATTGGACTCTATGATTGCAATCAAAAATAATTTTTAAACTCATGAAATTAGTTTTTAGACTTTCCATAGTGAGGTCAAGTTTTGGCATCAGCTGTTTAAGTTAAAACGCTCATCAAAAGATGAACATACTACACTTAGATTCATAATCAAGGAGCTTCAAAAGATATCTCCATAGAATAATTGCTCTACGTTTGTGCTTATGGATTTAGATGGAGGAATAAGGATTATTACACTTTACAAAAGTGTATTTAAGATATACACAAAGCATCAATACGATCATAAACTATATAAAACAATCTATTTATGAATAAAATCATATTCGCAATGTTTATTCTATTTTTAGTTTCATGTCAAAGAAAGGACAGTGCTGCCCATAAATATAATATAACATCTCCACATTCGGAGACGAATGCTGTATATTACTGGAAAACAGTTTGTTCTCTTGATAGTGCCGATTATAAGTTTCTTGAAGATAATAAAGTCGAAAGAGCATACATACGCTTTTTCGACGTAGTACTTGATGAATCTCCCTTGGCTGTTGAAGAAATCATACCAAACGCATCTCTGCAAATTAAGGATTCTATTCCAGTAAAAGATATCGTTCCTGCCATATTCGTAACACAAGAGGCCCTCAAACGAATGGATGGAAAGTATGAGTTATGGGCAAATAAAATAGTAAAAAGGGTTTTGGCAATGTGCAGTTACAACGAACTCCCTGAACCAAAAGAGATTCAACTTGATTGTGACTGGACTAAGTCTTCACAAGTTAATTTCTTTGAATTATGTAAAAAAGTCAAAGAGATTATGTTCAAACAGGATTCAACGGCATTGGTCAGTGCCACTATACGCCTTCATCAGCTTTCACAGAAAATACCGCCTGTTGACTATGGTGTTTTGATGCTATATAATACCGGCTCATTTAAGAATATTTCGGAAAATAATTCCATTATTAGCAAAGAGAATATTGAGCCATATCTCAAATATCTTCCATCTTATCCACTACATTTAGATATTGCCTATCCAACGTATAGTTGGATACTATTATTCCGCAATAATAAATTCATTAGATTGATTAAAGAGGACTTACCTATTAATAACGTCAATTTTTATATGACTGACAACTCACATTTTAAAGTTGTAAACGACATTCAAATCGGAGATCTGAATCTGATTAAGGGAGATATTATACGTATTGAGTCATCAGACTATAACACAATTAAGGAGGTAAAGGATATAGTTGAAGAATCGATCAACGGTAAGCCTCATACCAACATCATATATCATCTTGATTCTAAAAATCTAAAAAAATATACCAAAGATGAGATTAAGAGTATTTATCGCTGAATGTATGCTGCTTTGTGTAACAATCGCTTCTGCATGCGGACCTTTCTACAACGACATATCATACCCACTTACATGTCATTTCTATCAAGGAGAGAATAGTCCTGAATTATCTAATATTCAATATAAGCGCAATATCTCATCATGGCAGCGAATCACTTCTTACAAAATATCGTCAGGAGATATTGCCGCCACTATATATAAACTCTCTCTACATTCCTTGCAAAAAGAATTTGAAAGGAAATCTGATAACACTTTCATAAACTGGATAAAACATAACAATGCATCGAATATTAGAGATTTTATCCTTTTGGCAAAGGAAGTAGAGGAACTGCGTGAGCAGATAAATTCTCCGTGGTACTATCCTAATCATAAAGCTGAATATGTTAAACCAGACGATGCAAAAAGTCGTCTTAACGAACTATTAGCTATCTGTAAAGCCAACACAAAGAATCCTTTATCTGACAGATATGCATTACAAGCAATCAGAATTTTATGTGCTTTAAACAGACCGTCCTATGGTCTTTATTATTATACAAAGACATTAAGCAGACTCCAAGACGGAAATCTTATGAAACAAATGGCACTTGGATATGTCGCCGGATTCTATAAAAATTTAGGCGATACTGTCAGATCGGACAAAATGTTTGCTCTTGCAGGTGACTTTAATTGTTTAAGCTCTCCGACAGCTGAAAACATCAGCCGTCTTGCTTATTATAATCCGGAATCCGATGTCCTTAAATACAGACTGAATGGCTTTATCGGATATGAAGGTCATACACGCAATATCAGAATGCTGAATATTGCAGATGCAGCTCTTCGTTCCCCGAAGGTGGTAAATAGAGGTGATTGGCTATATCTCAAAGCTTTTGTGGAAGGAGTATATAATAAAAACTTAGTAAAAGCAGAAAAGTTAGCAAGACAAGCACTGGCAAACACCTTTTCGGATAAACGTATGGCGGACGATGCAAAATTTTTTAATATTTGCATTTCCGCAAAAATTGGAAATCTAAAGAGGATAGATCAAAATATAAATTGGATAATGGCTAACTATCCCTCCTGTCGTCAGGGAATATTGTTTTTTATTATTCCAGCTCTAATTTCCAATAACCAGATTGAAAAAGCTCTACTCGTTGCTAATACGATGGATGACAATGCGCCTTATGCTTCTACTGGATTTCAATTTCTTATATCATGTCTTCCCGACAACGTTATTCAGTATAAAAAGCAGCTCACAGAAGCTAAAGGTATATTTGGTAAATTTAAGAATAAAGTACGTCATGACAATGATTATCTTAACGACATTATAGGTACACTGTACTTGCGGAGTGGGCAATATTCTGAGGCTGTAAAATACCTACGGAAGGTATCCGAGAAATATCAGTGCTCCACAAATCTATTCAAAGGCGGATACTTAACATATAATCCGTGGGACTTTGCTTTCATACCAGAAAGCAAATGGGATTACATGGGGTATAAAGATCAGGACGATAATAATGAGAAGTTCAGGCCAATTGTAAACAAAGACAGAGTAACAAGATTATCCTCTCAGATAAACGCCAAACTTAATTTCGCAACTGAAATGGCTCGACTACAAGCCGAGATGCACTATTCCAAAGATTCAGATACACAAAATCTTGCAAGGCTTAGATTTGCAATTGGACGATATAATTCTTTCAATACCTGCTGGGCACTGACTCAATATTGGTGCGGCAATGCCAACCAATGCAACTACCAGCCATTCTATTATGACGATAATGAATTGAAGGATTTGAATTACATTATTGACTTACCACGAGATATGAAAGATATTGAGGAATGGTTTGTCAATGAAGTTACCAGTGCATTAAAAGCATTAAAAACTGATGCCGCAAAAGCAACAGCCAATATGATGTTACGTAACTACAAAACTATAGCAAAATATTATCCTAATTCATCCGAAGGAAAATATCTTGCGACACATTGTGACCGCTGGTTTGATTGGTTATAATTCAATTAGGTGTCTTGCCCTGAAAAAAGTTGACTCATAAAAGAGTCAGAGAATGATTAAATTTCAGAGTCTTCCGAGACAGAAGCGACAGGCAATCCGAGAAGAAGTCCTGAGGCTTTACGCCGAAACGGACATGAGCTATGGAGAAATAGCCGAAGTAAATGGAGTTCAGATGCGCACGGTTGAATATATTATTCGTAACTTTGCGTCAGAACTATCAGAGACACCGGTTATGCGCAAAAAGAAGAAAGATGTCAGTACCGAAGATTACGATGCCTTGCGTGCGGAAATCACACGTCTGAAGAAGGAGTTGCGTTATGAAAAAATGCGCTCTGAAGCTCTCGACACGATGATCGACGTGGCCGAGGAGATGTTCAATATCC
>JAAGKN010000702.1_pt1 | contig 70906 bp, 79 predicted proteins | sample 6206371 | NCBI WGS metagenome assembly JAAGKN01 (sample SAMN11533720, study PRJNA540317) | gut metagenome | isolation source: fecal pellets from male and female animal of same cohort | host: Peromyscus leucopus | place: USA:CA | collected 2017
ATAAATATATTAACTAGGACTATGCTAGTGTGTGCTTTTAAATGAGTTATTAATAAGGGAGATTAAATTAGGGAAATGCTGATTGACATAATTTAGAAAAAGAGTTATAATGGAAAAAGTTACATTTTGCTATTAGGTGTACAATTAAGCACCTTAAATGTAAAATTAACTAGTCGTACGCTGAATAACTTTTAGATTTATAACTTTGAGGAGGCATTAATATGGCTAGAAGAACAAAAGAAGCAATTGCAAGAGATGCTGTAGCTGTGCAGAAATGTACAGAGCGGATTTCTGCGGATGTTTTGTCAGCTGAAGATTTGGCTGAGAAGCTTAACCTTACCAAAAAGCAATTAAGATATACTTTTGAGTGCATGGAAAGTGAAACGGCAGAGAGAATACAAGCTCAGCTAAAGTACTTTAGTCGAAAGACAAAGCAATTCAAAAGCTATAAAACTTTACAATTTTCCACCAAAACAACACTTGGATATAATGAAAAACATACAAAAGTGATAGTTATTGATCCATCAACAATGAATCGTGTGTTGGAAGAAGGGGCTTTTACCCCAAAGAGAAATGACATCATCTATGTTGTAGAACATTATGACCGCAAAATCTTCTTTAAGAAGTCGCTTGTTTTGTCTGTGGAAGTAAAGCGTAATTGCTTAACTGTTAATGTGTTAGAGCTGATTAACCAAAAATTTCCGGAAAACATAAGCATACCAGAAATTACAAGTTCAGTAGATATCTGGGACGGAATCGACAGCTATGTGCTGTCCAAAGTCTAAGATTATCTAAAAAGAACTCCCTTATAAATTTAAGGGGGTTCTTTTTTAAAAATTTATTTTTATCTATAACCTGTTTTATTTATTATACTATTGCTAATATTTTTAACTGTATCACTTGGTACATAATTTTTCTCATTAAATAATTGTTCATGTAACTTAGAAACATTTTCTTCTAATGTAACAGGAACTCCGGTACCATCTATCTAAAGTAATACCTTTTATTTCATAAGGCCATCCAAAACTTTCATTAACTTTAATACTTGTTAATTGTGGAAGCATACTAATTGCTTCATTAACATCAATATTAGTTGAAACATGAGGTAAAATAGTATTAGATAGAGAGTTTAGTTTAGAAACATTCATTGTTTTAGCTTTTTCAAATACTGCAATTAGAACATCTCTCATACGTTCAGCTCTTTTATAATCTCCACCATCTGTGTAACGAATTCTAGAATATGCTAATGCTTGAACTCCGTTTAGGTTATGCCAGCCTGTAGTTGTAATTCTTTCTGTATTTGTACCAAATTGCCTATCATTAGCAGCGATGTAATTGTTAATATATTTTAATTCTTCTTGTTCAATTTTTATATTTACACCACCAACAGTATCAACAACTGTATGCACAGTATCAAAATTTACTGCAACAAAGTCTGTGATATTTAAGTCTAAATTTTTATTTAAAGTACTTAATGCAAGTTTTGGTCCGCCATAAGAATAAGCATGTGTAACTTTATCTAAACCATAACCATCAATGTTTAAATAACTATCTCTATAAACAGAAGAAATTTTAACTTCTTTAGTATCTTGGTTTAAACTAATAATCATAATACAGTCACTACGATTTCCTTTTCCAAAGCTATCTTCTCTAGAATCAAGTCCTAGTAAAACTATATTACGATAGCCTTTTAAAGATTCTTCTACACCAGGGTTTACTTCAATATCGCTTTTTGTTAAATTAACATATTCCATTTGATTCCATTTGCTTTTTATAAAAAAGTATCCAGAACCAAATGCTACTAAAACGACAATAATAATAGCTATAAGTATAAATAATAAAATTTTAGGTAATAGTCCCATTTTTTTCTTTTCTTTTAATTCTCCATGTTTAGACAAAATTATCAACCTCTTTCTAAAATAATATAAATACATTATACAACAAATAAAAAAAAAGTAAAGAAAATAGAATTAAAAGTTGTATGAAGGAAAAAATTGGTATATAATTTTTAGCATATGTAAGACAAATAAAAAAATATGGTTATGTCTAAAGAAATTGAAAAAGTATAAAATTAGACAAGGAGATTGTAAAAAAATGTTACAAGTTGATATTAAAAGAAAAAACATAATAATTAGAACTATCACACTTATGTTAATAGCTGTTACATGTATAGTTATATTTAGATTTTCTTCTGAAGATTCGGGAGAATCTACTGGTACAAGTGATTTTGTTATAGAGTGTATAATAAATATCAATCCATTTACTAAAACGTTAGACAGTATGCAAAAAGAAGAGATTAAAGAGAATATGAAAATGCCGATAAGAAAACTTGCACATTTTTTTATTTATACTGTATTGGGAATTACTATTATGTGTCATATATCTACATACAAAATAAATAGATATCAAAGAATAGGTGGTAGTTTGATGATAGGTATGTTATATGCTGTTTCAGATGAGATTCATCAACTATTTATTCCAGGGAGAAGTGGACAATTAACTGATGTTTTGATAGATACGATTGGGGTTCTATTTGGGGTATGTATAGTTTTATCAGTACAAGATGTGATGCGAAAGATAAGGGGAAATGGTTGAGTGTAAAGCCTAATCTAAATAGATAAAACAATAAACATAAAAGGTTAACGAAAAATGGCGAATGTTTTACAAATATGTTACAGAATCTTGAAATTTATATTAAATGATTGTATAATATTAATATTGGATGTATAATAAATTTGATTAAAACATTGTTAGTAGAATGTAACAGGTTGTTAATTTTTTATGGGGGATGGTTTAGAATGAATCTTGCTGAAGATGATATTACCATACTAAAGGGAGACGAATTAATATTAAAACAATCAAAAAGTAATAAAAGTATGTTAGAAAAAAAATCATTAAATATACTAAATAAAACAGGAAAAAGAGTTTTAGATTTGCTAGCGGGAATAGTAGGCACAATAATGCTTATACCAATAACTATACTTGTTGCAATTGTAAATCTTTTCGGAAAAGATAAAGGACCAATATTTTTTACACAAGAAAGAATTGGGAAAGATGGAAAGTTATTTAAGATGTATAAATTTAGAACAATGATAGTAGGAGCAGATAAAGAATTAGAAAGAATTTTAAAGGAAGACAAGGAAGCAGCAAAAGAATATAAAAAGAATAAAAAATTAAAAAATGATCCAAGAGTTACAAGAATAGGCAAATTTTTAAGAAAAACAAGTTTAGATGAATTTCCACAATTTATAAATGTATTAAAAGGAGATATGAGTTTAGTAGGACCAAGACCATATTTACCAAGAGAAAAAGAAGATATGGGAGAATACTATTATTACATAATAAAATGTAAACCAGGAATAACAGGATTATGGCAAGTTTCTGGAAGAAGTGAAGTTTCCTTTGATGAGAGATTAGAGCTTGATTTGGAATATTATGAAAATACCAATGTAATTCAGGATGTTGGATTAGTAGCAAAAACAGTTATAAAAACAATTAAACGTGAAGGAGCTGCATAGGAAATATGGCAGAAAAGAAAAAAATATTACATCTAGTAGAAGCCTTTGGAGGTGGAGTGTTTACCTTTTTAGTAGAGGTTTGCAATAGCATATTCAAAAAGGAATCGAACTCCAGATGATTTCAAAGGCTATTTTAATGAAAATATGGAGATTGTTTTTTGGTTAGGTTGAGGATAAGGAAAAGCTTAAAATTGCCAGTTGACTAAAGTTCATAAATAAAAGGTTGATGAAATTAGAATATTTATAATGTATTAAGAAAGGAATTATTATGGAGTACGAATTAGAACCAATTAGAATAGCTCAGATAATTGGAAAATGGGTAGGTGGAGGTGTAGAATCAGTTGTAATGAATTATTATCGTCATATAGATAAGAATAAAGTGCAATTTGATTTTATATGTGATAGTGATTCTACGGAGATTCCGTATGAAGAAATAGAATCCATGGGAGGTAATGTAATATTGATTCCTCCATATCAAAGAGTTATAAAATATCATAAAGAATTGAAAAGAGTTCTAAAAGAAGGAAAATATAAAATAGTACATTCCCATATTAATACATTATCAGTCTTTAGTTTGTTTGCAGCTAAATGTGCTGGAGTACCAGTTAGAATTGCACATTCTCATAGTACTACTAATCAAAAAGAAAAGAGTAAAAATTTAATTAAACAAGTATTAAGACCTTTTTCAAAATTATTTGCAACAGATTATATGTGTTGTTCAGAATTAGCTGGTAGATGGTTATTTGGGGATAGAGAATATGATAAAGGGAAAGTATATTTATTAAATAATGCAATTGATATAGAAAAATTTAAATATAATGAACAAATGAGGAAAAGAAAAAGAGAAGAATTAGGAATTAGAGACAGTACTTTAGTACTAGGACATGTTGGCAGATTTGTAGACCAAAAAAATCATATGTTTTTAATTGATATTTTTAGTCAAGTACATAAAAAAAATGAAGATGCTATTTTACTTCTTATTGGACAAGGTCCTTTACAAAATCAAATAAAGGATAAAGTAAAATCTTTAAAGTTAGAAGAATCTGTTAAATTTTTAGGACAAAGAAATGATGTTGATGAATTATACCAAACTTTTGATATATTTTTATTACCAAGTTTGTATGAAGGTTTAGGTATGGTATTAATAGAAGCACAATGTGCTGGCTGTTATTGTATTGCTTCAACTGAAGTTCCTAAAATTGCTAAAGTTACTAATAATTTAGATTTTATTAAATTAGAAGATGCTAGTGAACTGTGGGGAATAAATGCTGTTAAAGGATTAAATAAAGTTAATAGAAAAGAATGTATCAAAAGTATAAAAGAATTTGGTTATGATATAAAGGAAGAAAACAAAAAATTAGAGAATTATTATTTATACAGAAGGTGTTGTAATGTTACAAAAAATTAAAAAAGTAAAAATTAAAGATTTATTAGGATTTTTTATACTTATATTTGCTTTTCCATGTGCCTTAGTAGTGAAAATAAAAAATAGAAATAATCCAATCTGGTTAGTATGTGAGTTGAAAAATACATGTAGAGATAATGGATACCATTTTTTTAAATATGTAAGAATTAATCATCCTAATGTTAAATGTTATTATGCAATAAATAAAAAAAGCATAGATTATAATAAAATAGCAGAATATGAAAATATTATTCAATTTGGTAGCTTTAAGCATTGGATTTATTATTTGGCATCGGAATATAATATTAGTACTCACAAGGAAGGAAATCCAAATCATACAGTTTTTACTATAGTCCATTTGTATTTACATTTGTTAAATAATAGAGTATTTTTGCAGCATGGTATTACAAAAGATAACGTTCCTATGTTTTATTATAAAAATACATATTTCAAGTATTTTATTTGTGGAGCTAAAAGAGAGCATGAATATATAAAAGAGGTTTTTGGATATCCGAAAGAAAATGTTGTGTACACAGGATTTGCAAGATTTGATAATTTACATGATAAAAAAGCTAATAGAAAAAAAATATTATTAATTCCTACTTGGAGAAGATGGTTTGAATTAGCGACAAGTGAAAATGAATTTATAGAATCTGAATATTGTCAAAGGTGGAATGAATTTATTAATGATAAAGAACTAGTAGAGTTCTTAGAAAAAGAGAATTTTGAATTAATTTTTTATCCTCATTATCAAATGAAAAAATTTATAAATTGTTTCAATGTAAAATCAGAAAGCATTAATATTATTGTAAATGATAATGTTGATATTCAACAATTATTAAAAGAATGTAATCTTATGATAACTGATTACTCAAGCGTTTATATGGATTTTGCATATATGAGAAAACCAGTTATATATTATCAATTTGATTATAATAAATATCGTAACTCTCATTTATTAGAAGGATATTTTGATTATGAAACAGATGGTTTTGGAAAAGTTTGTAACAGTAAAAATGAATTAATAAAACAAATAATTAAATATTGTAAAAATAAATTTGAAATAGAAAAAGAATATATGACAAGAATGAATGCTTTTTTTGAATATTCAGATACAAAAAATTGTGAAAGAATATATGATGTATTAAAGAAAGGAAGGCAATATGTATAAAGGAAGTCTTATATCAATCATCGTTCCAGTATATAGTGTTAATGTTGATTATTTGAAGCAATGTATTCTTTCAATAAAAATGCAAACATATGAAAGAATTGAAGTGATAATTATTTGTGATGGAGCAAGCAAAGAAATTGTTAACATTTGTAAAAGCATTACTTGTGATGATAATAGATTCTTAGTAATAAGTCGTGAAAATCGAGGAGTTTCATATACAAGAAATGAGGGAATATTAAAGGCAAAAGGAGAATGGATTACATTTGTTGATGCAGATGATTGGCTTGATAAGAACTCATGTGAGATTTTTGCTAATAAAATAAAAAAAAATAATTTGAATTTTGATTTTGTTATGATGAAAAATTATATTAATACTAAATCACTTCAAACTGAAGTGATTAATGGATTTGATTCTGATTGTATTATTGATAAAGATGTAATATTTAATATGTTTCAATCAACATTTGGATCAAAATTTGGAACCTATAAATACTGTGAATCAGTATGGAAAAACTTTTATAATAAAGACTTTATAAATAAAAATAAAATACTATTTGATGAAAATGTAAAAGTCGGAGAAGACATGTTATTTAATTACAAGGTCTGGAATAAGTGTAATAAAGGTTATTATATTAATAATGCAATTTATCATTATAGAAAAAATGAAGAGTCTGTAATGAATTCAGATTATAATAAATTAATAATTAAATATGATGAATTATATCCGAAATTTGAAGAAGTTGTTAAAAGTTTAGATAATAAATATAAAAAAAATAGTGAACTTTTTGCAATACGACAATTAGAGAGAGTTTCACTTAATTTTATGTTTAAGAAAGAAAGTAAATATAAAGAATTTAAAATTTTAGTGAATAAAGAATATTATAAAAAAAATATTAAAAAGGCAAATATTAAAAACCTACAATTAAAACATGCAATTTTTTTGCTTCTTATTAAATTAAAATTGTATCACTCTCTAGAGTTAATGTGTAGAATTTTTAATAAAAATAGGGGGAATAAATTATGATTATATATTTGCTAGTTTTTCTAATTGTCGAAATTTTAGCTATTATGTGTAATAAAATAGAAAAGAATAATAAAACTACAAAGATATTTGCTTTTCTAATTATTATAATTTTGTCTGTTTTTGCAGGAGTACGAGATTTAACAATTGGAACAGATGTTAATGTATATGGAGCAAATTGGTTTAAAATCGCTTGTGAGTGTCAAAGTTTTAAGGATTATATTGGTTTAATTAATACTACAGATATAGGATATTTGTTTATTAATTATATTGTTTCTAGATTTACTACGAATGTTAATATATTTTTATTTATTATTCAATTAATATGTAATAGTCTAGTGATAATTACTCTTTATAGATATAGAGAAAGATGTCCGTTTTGGTTATCACTATTAACTTATTTATGTATTTTTTATTGTAGAACATTTAATATTCTTAGACAATCAATTGCTCTATCAATATTGTTTTATTCAATAAAATACTTATATCAAAATAAAAATATAAAATATCTGATAGCTATTATGATTTCATCATTATTTCATTATACAGCTATTTTTTGTATAATTATATTAGTTTTAAAGAAAATATGTGAATCAAAATCTAAATATAAAAATTTATATTTGCTTTTAATATTTTTGATAACTATTGTATCAGTTTATTTTATAAAAGATGTAATTGCTATTTTATATTCAATAGGATTAGTAAATGTAAAAATATACAATTATTTATTTACGTTTGTTAATGATAATGATGTTGATTTATTTGGAATAGATTTTTTTGTTAAAACAGTATTTTTGATAACTATTTATTTTAGTTATAAAAAAATTAATAAAAAAGAGGAATTAACAAAATTTTTATTTTTTGTAACAATAATGGAATTTGTTATTTTTCAAATTAAAAATATAATATTGTATGCAGATAGAATAGCACTATATTTTAATTATTTTATACTATTATTATTACCACAAGCGTGTTTTAATATTACTACAAAACTTAAAGATAGGTTAATAGTAAATGCAGTTTTTTCCACAATATTAATTATTTATTGGATTTATAAATATGTTTATGCTGGTTCTTGTGATGTATATCCATACACATCAAATATTTTAGGAATCTAGAATAAAATAATATTGTAATTGATAATATTTGTCAGCATATTTAGATAACATTCTAAATATATGATAGACATAAAGAAATAATAGTATGAGATACAAAAGAATTAAATTTAGATATTATAATATATTTTATTATGAATAACATGAGGTAATTTATATGAAAATTTATTTAAAGGCTTATACAGAAAAAAACTTAGGTGATGATATATTTATAAAAATAATGACAGAAAGATATAGAAATCATGAATTCTTTTTAGTTTCAGGAAAGAATTATTTGAATTTTGATAACTTAAATATAAAAAGACATAAAATTATGAATAAGATAATGAAGATAGTGTCTAATGATAGAGCATCATATGAGAAAATATATATAAAAAAATTTGATATTACAGTTCTTTTGGGTGGAAGTATGTTTATTCAAAATGATAAATATATAAAAAAATCCATTTTGGAGAATTCGAAGAAATATTATATTATAGGCAGTAATTTTGGTCCGTATAATACAAGTGAATATCATAAATACTATGAAAATATATTTAGGGGAGCAATAGATATATGCTTCAGAGAAAAACATTCATATGATCTATTTAAAGATTTACCAAATGTTCGTTATGCATCAGATATAGTTTTTTCAATGGATGTATCAAATATAAAGATAACGAATAATAAGAAAGTTGTAATTTCAGTAATAGAATGTGAAAGAAAAGCGAGTATAGTAGATAAAGAAAAATATGAAAATAAAATGGTAGAAATGTCTAAGTACTTTATAGAAAAAGGTTATGAAGTAACATTAATGTCATATTGTAAATCTGAAAAAGATGAAGAAGCAATAGAATCTATATTAGCGAAATGTGATAGTAAACTAAAAGAAAAAATTAGTGTATATTATTATACAGGTAACATAGAAGAAGCACTTAATGTAATGGGAGACTGCCAAATTGTTGTTGGAGCTAGATTTCATGCCAATATTATAGGATTATTATTGGGAAAAACTATTATTCCAATTGCATATAGTGATAAAACTATAAATGTTTTAAATGATATGAATTTTAAAGGAAGAGTTTTGAAAGTTCAGGATATAGATAGATTTGACGTAAATTCATTGACTGAAGAGGATTTAAATTATAAACATGATATATCATTTCAAATAAAAGACGCAAAAAAACAATTTGAGAGATTAGATGAACTATTAAATAAAAATGATTAATGGAGGAAGTCATGTCAAGAGAAAAACAATTGGTAAAAAATACAGTGATAGTTGCAGTTGGAAAAATATGTACACAATTTATAAGCTTCTTTTTATTACCATTATATACAGCAATGCTTTCAACTGAGGAATATGGAACAGTTGATTTACTTAATACATATATTTCTTTATTATTACCATTAATAATATTACAGATAGATCAAGGAATATTTAGATTTCTGATAGATGCCAGAGAAAGTGAAGAAGAAAAGAAATCTTTAATAAGTACAACTGTGATAATTGTAACATTACAGTCTATAGCCTATTTAATCATATATGTTATAGTAGGACAATTTATTAATAATGAATACAAATATTTTTTAGCAACAAATGTTGTAGCTAGTATATTTTCTTCTATTATGTTACAGATTTCTAGAGGTCTAGGTGATAATAAAGTATATTCTATAGGCAGTCTAATTTCTGCATCTGGAACTATTATTCTTAATGTTATATTTATAGTTGTATTTAAATGGGGAGCATATGGTATGTTACTTGCTTCTCTAATTGCAAATTGCTTATGTACTATATTTGTTTTTATAAAGAAAAAAATATATAAATATATTTCAAAGGGATCATTTAGTAAAAATCAGTTGAAAAGTATTTGGAGATATTCTATTCCATTAGTTCCTAATATGTTATCTTGGTGGATTGTTAATGCTTCAGATAGAACTATAGTTTCAAATCTAATTAGTATTAGCGCAAATGGTATATATTCAACTGCAAATAAATTTTCAAGTGTGTGTATAACTTTTTTTAATATTTTCAATATGACCTGGTCAGAATCAGCTTCTATGTATATTAAGGATAAAGATAGTACACTATATTTTACTAATATTATGAATACAGCATTAAGAATATTCTCAGCAATTTGTATAGGAATAATAGCAATTATGCCTTTTGTATTTCCTATATTAGTAAATGAAAAATTTAATGAAGCATATTATCAAATTCCAATATTAATGATATCTACCTTATGTAATATAATGGTTTCACTACTTGGTTCAGTATATGTGGCACAAAAGAATAGTAAAGAAATTGCCAAGACTTCCATATTTGCAGCTGTAATAAATATTATTGTTAATTTGGGGCTAGTTAAATTTATTGGATTATATGCAGCTTCAATTTCAACACTTGTTGCATATTTAGTAATGGCTATTTATAGATATATAGATGTGCAAAAATATATAAAGATAAAAGTTGATTTTAAATTAGTTTTATATACTGTACTTATTTCAATTATAATATTTACAACATACTATATGAGAATTACTTGGTTATCTATAATTTCTCTTAGTATAACAGTTTTGTATGCTATATTAATTAATAGAAATACTATGGGAATTATAGTTAATGTTTTAAAACGAAAGCTTAATAAAAATTAATGTAAAATCATATTGTTTTTTTTATTATTATGATACAATGTTAAAAATAAATTGTTATTGCCAAATACATTAATTTATTTGGCGATAGCAACAAATAAATTATATATTTTGCCTAAATGAAATGGCAGAATGGGGGTTTTATGAAATTAATAAAAAGAAGCTTAATAATTTTGATGGCATTTTTTTTAGGGATGATTGTTTTTTCAATCTCTAATAATGTACAAGCAATGACTGGGACAGAAATGAAGAAAAAGCTTGAGTATGTAGAAAATAATGTAGATGGGCTTAAAAATGGTCAATATTTTACAGGAAGCTATAAAGGATATGCATGGTCTTGTTATGGATTTGCTAATGCAGTAGCAGATGAGGTTTTTGGTAGTTCACATTATACTAGTCCAAATGATTGGCAATGGTATGGTAATTTAGATAATCTATGTATTGGTGATGTTATTGAATACTATGAGCCAGCTTCAAGCAGTGGAACACATTGTTTTATTGTTACAAATCTAGATGGTACTAATATTGAGGTAACAGATTCTAATGGTTTACGGAGATTATAAAAATCGTTGGCATAAAGGATGGACTAATCATTATGACTTAACTAAAGCAGGTTATGGAATTCAGGCAGTTTGGCATCATAAAGGTAGTAATGTAAAAAGATTTGATACAACGCCACCACAAATTAGTGATCAAGAAGTAGTTGTAAGCTCAATGACAGAAAACAGTTTCAAAATTAGAGCAAAAGTAATTGATGAATTTGGAATTAAGGAAGTTGGCGTTAATGTTTGGACAAATAATAATGGTCAAGATGATATTAAATGGAGATTAATGACCAAAAAAGGTGATTATTATGAATATACTGTTTATTCTAAAGATCATAATAATGAAAAAGGATTATATACTGTACATTTGTATGCAACAGATAATGGTGGTAATCAGATAGGTTATGCATATAATGCTATTACGATGGGAACTAAGGTTGAAAAGAATTTAGGCGATTTTACTGCAAGAATTGTACCTAAAAAAAATACAAATTATGTAATGGGAACTGATGGAACAAATGTAAATGGTGCAGCAATTGTTTTAAAATCAAAATCAAATACAGATAATAGTCAATTATGGAAATTTACAAAGCAATCTGATAATACATATAAAATAATAAATATTGCTACAGGTAAATCATTAGATGTTAATGGTGGATATGATGATAATGGTACTAAAGTTCAGTTATACAATGACAATAGTTCTGCAGCTCAGAGATTTTACATTATGAATTACAATGATGGATATAGAATCGTACCAAAATCAACTAAACAAGTAAAATCTCTTGATATAAATAATGGAACTATGTCAAATAATAATAAAATTCAACTTTGGGAAACTAATAGTGCAACTCAAAATGCTCAGACATGGAAGTTTGAAAAAGTTGCAACAGGGCTAACTTTAAATACAACTAGTGCTACATTAGATAAAGGAAACACAAAGACAATGATAGCAACAATAACGCCATCAGATGCTTATAATAAAACCGTTACATGGACTTCTAGCAATACTACAGTTGCAACAGTAAGTTCCTCTGGTGTGGTAACTGCAAAAAAAGCGGGTAGTGCAGTGATTACAGCAAAAACAACAGATGGTAGTAATTTATCTAAACAATGTACAATAACAGTAAAAGATACTGAGTTACCTTTTAAAGATGTAAATACTAATGATTGGTATTATTCAGCTGTAAAATATACATACACTAATAAAATGATATCCGGATACAATTCAACAACATTTGGACCAAATGATAAATTAACAAGAGGAATGATAGTAACAATTTTACATAGAATGGAAGGTAGTCCCAAAAATAATGGAAAATCAAAATTTACAGATGTAAATTCAACAGAATGGTATTCACAGGCTATAAAATGGGCATCAGATAATGGTATAGTATATGGTTATACTGGAACAACAAAGTTTGGACCAAATGATAAGATATTAAGACAGGACTTAGCTGGAATTTTAAGAAATTATGCAAAATATAAAAATAAAAATGTAAATATAAGTTGTAACTTATCTAAATTTTCAGATTACAAAAAAATAGACAATTATGCTAAAGCATCAATACAATGGGCAGTAGGAACAGGTGTTATAACAGGTGTTACAAACGGAAGTGGAAGTGGTGATAAAACATTGAATCCAAAAGGAACAGCAACAAGAGCAGAAGCTGCAGCTATGATTCAAAAGTATTGTCAATATGTTGGAAGATAACATATTAATGTAATTTTGTATATAAATTAATCAATACATATTATTTAATTAGAGAGTAAAATTAAAGTGAAAAAGGTTAGATTACAGAAAAATCTAATCTTTTTTTGTATATACAACAAAATTCGACAATAAATGCAAAAATCTTATGATAGCATTTATATTAAACGAGATGAATTTATGAAAATAGAAAAAATATGTATAAATGGTGTTGGAGGAATAAAATATCTAGAACTAAAGTTTAATAAAGGAATGAATTTAATATGTGGAACAAATGGTATAGGTAAAACAACTATATTAGAATGTATATCACATTTATTTATTGCAAATGACACATCGCAATTAAAAAGAAATGTAAATTGTGACAAAGGAAATGTAGAGGCAGAATTAGAAATAGATGGACAAAACAGAAGCTATAATTATGAGATAAATGACTTTGAACCAGACAAAAAGGATTTTGTTTCAGCCGTTGAAATAGAAAAAAGTAAAGATATCATTGTATTTAATCCAATAAGAAGTTTTGATTATATAAAGTTAGAATCAATATCTAGAGATCCTGAAAGAGATAGCTATACAACTAGAAATATAGCTTATGAAGGTGTTTCTGCAACAGATATAAAAGATTGGTTTATTCAAAGGTATTTATGGTCAGCGCATAAGAATTATTTAAATAAAGAGCAGATTTATAATCTAAAATGCTCAAAAAAACTTTTTTCTATCTTAGATAAAGAAATAACATTTTCTAAGATAAAACCAGATACATTTGATATATTATTAAATACTAGACAAGGCGAAATATTTTTCGAATACTTATCTTCTGGCTACAAATCATGTGTATATATTTTGTTAGGAATAATAAAAGAAATAGAATATAGATACAAGAATCCATACATAAAAGTTAAAGATTTCAATGGTATCATTCTAATAGACGAAATAGATGTACATCTACACCCAGAATGGCAAGCTCGATTAGTAAATGCACTAAAAGAATTATTACCTAATGCTCAAATAATTGCAACAACACATAGTCCAAGTATCATTCAAACAGCAGAAACTAACCAAATAATAGCTTTATACTTTGACGAAAACAACGATATATGTATAAAAGAATTAGAACAAAAACAATATGGATATCAAGGATGGACTATAGAAGAAATCTTAAAAGATGTGATGGGAATGGAAGAAACGATGTCTAGTTTATATGAAAAAACTTCAAAGGAATTTGAAAAAGCAATAAATGAAGAAAACATTAAAACTGCAAAAGAATGTTATAAAATACTAAACAAAATGTTACATCCTCAAAATTACTTAAGAAAAATATTAGAAATACAAATGGTAGGGATGGGGGATGAAAATGATAAAGATAAATAGACAAAAAAAGCCTACAGAATTAACTGAAGACATTCAAAAACAATTAACAGATGATAGTAAGAAAACAGTATGGAATAAGCCATATATAAGAAATGCATTATTTAAAATGTCTAATGGTAAGTGTTGTTATTGTGAAGTTAAACTTGCAGAAGAAGGAAAAGACATGCATGTAGAACATTTTCATCCTAAAAGTAAATATCCAGATGAAGTAGTAAGTTGGAAGAATTTGTTACCATCTTGCAAAAGATGTAATGGGAGTAAATCAATACATGATACTTATGAAGAAGAAATAATAAATCCTTCTGTAGATAATCCGAAAGATTATTTATATATGGCTAATTACTGGTATAAATGTAAAGCTACTAATGAAAAAGACAGAAAAAAGGCAAAAGATACAATAGATGTTTTAAGTCTAAATGATATGATGGGATTGGTAAATCCTAGATTCCAAATTGGAAATGAAATTGAAGGAAAGATTGAACAATTATTAGAAAAGATGGAAGAATATAAAGATGCTCCTAAAAAGAAAATACAGCAAAAGAATAAAATCGTAAATGGAATAAGAGATTTGCTTAGAATGTCACAGAAAACAGAGGAGTATAGTGCAACTGTTGCAACAGTTATAATGGGAGATGAAGACTATAAAACATTAAAAGCTATGATGAAAGAATGTGATTTATGGAATGACGAATTAACTAATTTAGATAAAGTGGCTGAGGAAATAAATCTTAATTTGAAGTAAATTTAAATGAAATGTCAGAATATGTAGCACGAAAATGATTGCAAAAAAATAACTTAAAATATATAATAACCTTAATTTAGGGGCAAGTTATACAAAATAAAGTATAAGTTGTCTCTTTTTTATTTCAAAAAATTTAATTCTTTAAGGCAAATTCTTGCCAAAAATTCAAAGGAGTGATTTTATGTCAAAACAAGAATTATTAAAACCAACAAATGATTATGTATTCGGAAGAATATTTGGATACAAAGGAAATGAGTTTATAACACAGGGATTATTAGAGGCTATAACGGAAAACAAATATCAGTCGTTAAAAATAGCAAGTTCTGTACCAACATTAAAAGAATTACAAGATGATAAAGTAGGAATTTTAGATCTTAAAGTAACAGCAGATAACAATACTAATTTTGATATTGAAATGCAAGTAGCAAGTTGTGATTATATGGCAGATAGAATTCTTTGGTATTGGTCTAATTTATATTATAATAGTATAAATAAAGGGCAAGAATATAATAAAACTAAAAAGACTATAGCTATATTAATTGCAGATTTTAATTTAAAAAATCTAGCAAAAATATATAAGTATCATACAGCTTGGCATATAAGAGAAGATGAATTTTCTGAAATTATATTGACAGATAAATTGGAAATTCATATAATAGAATTAAAGAAGTTAGAAGTAAATAATAACCAAATAGACAAACATAAAAAACTAGAAAATTGGTTAAAATTTATCTTGAATCCAGAGGAAATGGAGGAAATATATATGAGTGAAGATATAAAAGCTGCAAAGAGAGTTTTAGAACAAATAAGTAAAGATGAAAAGGAAAGAGAAAAGGCATATTTAAGGGACAAGTATATACGAGATTGGAATTCAAGAGTAAACGAAGGTTATGAGTATGGAAAAGCTGCTGGGATGATTGAAGGAAGAAAAGAAGGTATAGCTCAAGGAAGAACAGAAGGAAAAGAAGAAGGAAAAAAAGAAAAGTCTATTGAAATTGCAAAGAAGTTATTATCACAAAATATTGATGTTGAAATTATTATAGAATGTACAGGACTAAATAAAGAAGAAATTAATGAAATAAAGTAAATTAAACAAAAAACAGATAAAAGTGTAAAATGGGAATCATCAGATGAAAATGTTGCTATAGTTAAAGATGGTAAAGTTACAGCTATAAAAGAAGGTATAGCAACTGTTACAGTTACTTCTAATAATGGAATAAAAAGTATTTGTAGTATAAATGTAAAAGCAGTAAAAAAAGAAGATAATGTTGAAGAAAATATGAATATTGTATCTATACCAGCAGCTTTAGGGTCATTAACAATTACTGGTGGAGGAGCTGGTATTGGATATTTGGCATATAAGAAAAAAGGTAAATAAGAATAATTGTATTTTAACTCAAAAAATATGTCAAAATATATAGTACGAAAATGATTGAAAATATATTATTCTAAGTATATAATAATTTTAAGTTAGGGGCAGTTATACAAATAAAAGTATAACTACCTCTATTTTTATTTCAAAAAATTTAATTCTAAAGGCAAATTCTTGCCAAATTTTCAAAGGAGTGATTTTATGTCAAAACGAGATTTATTAAAATTAACAAATGATTATATTTTCAAAAGAACATTTGGATATAAAGGAGAAGAAGAAGTAACAAAAGTATTTTTGCGAGATCTTTTAAAAATACCAATAAAACAAATAGAATTAGATCAAAACACAATAACAGAAAAAGAGATAATTACAGATAAAGTAGGAATTATGGATATAAAAGCAGAGTTAAATAATAATATGGAATGTGATATAGAAATGCAAGTAGTTAATCAAAAGAATATAGAAAAACGAATTTTATTTTATTGGAGCAAAATATATTCGAAAACAATAAAAGAAGGAAATGGATATGGAACATTAAAGAAATCTGTAGTAGTTTTAATTGCAGATTTTGAATTTGATAAATTTAAATCAATAAAAAAATACTTAACAAACTGGAAGATTAGAGAGGAAGATTACCCTAAAATTGTATTGACAGATGTATTAGAAATTTATATAATTGAGTTACCAAAGTATAGTAAATATGCAGTAAATGAAGAGATAGAAAGCTTAAATCTTTGGGTAAAGTTTATAAAAAATCCAGAGGTGATAATGATGGTAAATGAAAATGATATTAAAGAAGTTAAAGAAACAAAACAAGCAATAAATAAAGCTAAAGACAGATTACAGGAGTTAAGTAATGATGAACATGAAAGATATTTAGCAGAACTTAGAGAAAAATATACTAGAGACCAATATGAAATTCAGGCTTATGGGTATGATAAGGGAAAAGAAGATGGTATAGAAGAAGGAAAAAAAGAAAAATCTATTGAAATAGCAAAAGAATTATTATCACAAAATGTAGATATTGAAATTATTATAAAATGTACAGGACTAACTAAAGAAGAAATAGAAAAACTAAAAAATAATATTTAAAAGGGATGTAAAAAATGAAATCAGAAAAGCTAATCATGCAATTAATAGAACAGAAAGTATACAATGTAATAAGTAATAGACTAAGAAAATATATAAAACCAAATTTAGAATTAAAAGAAATAAACGATATAGATTTAGAATTACTAAAAAAATTAAAATCTACTTATGGAATAGGCGGAATAATTTTAGATGTTGATGAAACAATAAGAACAGATATGATGAAAATTCCAGATTGTAATAAAGAATGGATAAAATATATGAAACAAGAGTTTAAAGTATTAATATTATCAAATGGATACGATAATTCAGTTAAAAATTTTGCAAATGAAAATGGAATAGAATATATTGGATTTGCTAAAAAGCCATTAAAAAAATACTTTTTAGACGCATGTGATAGAATGGGACTAAATCCAGAAAACGCTTTAGTTATAGGAGATAATATTATTAATGATGTTCATGGTGCAAATAAATGTGGTATGATTTCGGCTATTGTGAATAATGTGAAAAATGATGAAACAATAGATTTATAAGTAAAAAATATCAATACTAAAAGTTTACTATATTATTAATTGTACTAATTATAAAAATTAGTACAATTCACCAAATTAATATAGTAAACTTTTTTGAAACTTATAAAAATTATGCTAAAATAAAAACAGATTATAAAATTAACTAAATAAAGTAAGGATGATAAATATGAATTATAGAATAACAAATGGTTCTATATCTTATGGAGCTGAAACAATATTAGAAGAAATAAATTTTGAAGTAAAAGGAAATGAAAAAGTAGCAATAGTAGGTAGAAATGGAAGCGGAAAATCTACTTTATTAAAAGCAATTATTAATAATGAGATGTTAGAAGAAGGCATAGGGGAAGATAAATTTAACATATATAAAGAAGGTAATCCTGTTATTGGATATCTAAAACAGATAGAATTTGATGATGATAATATTACAATGTTAGACGAAATTTTAAAAGTATATAAACCAATTATAGACATTGAAGATAAGATAAATAAATTAGTAGAAGAGATGCAGAGTAATAGCTCAGAAGAATTAGTAAAAGAATATTCTAAAGCAAATGAAAGATATGAAATTTTAGATGGATATACATATAAAAAAGAATATGAAACAGCTATAAATAAGTTTGGGTTCTCTAAGGAAGATAAATATAAGAAAATAGGTGAGTTTTCTGGAGGACAAAGAACTAAAATTGCTTTTATAAAGTTATTACTTAGTAAACCAGATATACTTTTATTAGATGAGCCAACAAACCATTTAGATATAAAAGCTGTGGAATGGTTAGAAAAATATTTAAAAAATTATCCTAAAGCAGTAGTTATAGTTTCACATGATAGAATGTTTTTAGATAGAATTGTGAATAAAGTTTATGAAATAGAATATGGAACGATTACTAAATATTCTGGAGATTATACATATTTTGAAAACAAAAAGAAAGAAAATTATTTAAAACAATTAAAAGATTATGAATACCAGCAAAAAGAGATAAAAAGGCTAAATGATATTGTAAACAGATTTAAGTATAAACCTACAAAAGCTAAAATGGCTATGTCTAAATTAAAACAAATTGAAAGAATGGTAAAAATAGAAGAACCAAACCAATATGATTTAACAACATTTAAGACAAATTTTGAAGTGAAAAAACAAAGTGGTAATGAGGTCTTAAATGTACGAAAATTAGGAATAGGCTATAATGAAGAGTTGCAAAATATATCCTTTAACTTATATAAAGGGCAAAAACTTGGAGTTATTGGAGAAAATGGAATAGGAAAATCTACATTATTGAAAACTTTAGTTAATAGAATAGATAAAATAAATGGAGAGTTCAATTTTGGATATAATGTCGAAATAGGATATTTTGACCAACAAATGGCACTTTTAGATTCCAATAAAACAGTAATAGATGAATTTAGTAGTGAATTTCCAAATTTAACAACTACTGAAATTAGAAATTCACTTGCATCATTTATGTTTTTTGGAGAAAATGTTTTTAAAGAAGTAAATATGCTTTCAGGAGGAGAAAAAGTTAGATTACAATTATGTAAGATTTTAAAAAAATGTCCAAATTTATTAATTTTAGATGAACCAACCAATCATATGGATATCATAGGAAAAGAAAGTTTGGAAAATTTATTAAAAGCGTATAATGGAACAGTTATTTTTGTATCTCATGATAGATTTTTTGTTAATAAAATTGCAGATTGCTTACTAGTTTTTGAAAAAGACAAAGTTACATATTTTGATGGGAAATATAATGAATATGAAGAAAGTAGAGTAGAAGAAGAACAAGAAAAAGTTATAGAGGTAAAAAAAGAAAAAATAGTTAATAATACATATTTAATGCAAAAAGAAAAAAATAAAATTGTGGCAAAAATTAAGAAGTTAGAAAGAGATATTGAAAACTACGAACAAGAAGTAAAATTGCTAAGTGAAGAATTATTAAAAGAAGAGATATATACAGATTATACAAAGGTACAAGAAGTGCAAAATAGAATTGATGAATTAAATAAAAAAATAGATAATAATATGGAAAAATGGGAAGAATTGCAAGAAAGTTTAGAATAATTAATAAATAAGTAGGAAAAAATTTCTTATTGACAAAAAAACTCATTATTGTATAATTTTTATAGAGTATATTTTACAAAAGATAATATTTTAAAGAATAAATAAAACTATTATGTTTGGAATATTATGTATTATCAGAAGTAGAAAACTATAAAAATTAAGGGGGAAAAAATGAGAAAAAAATTAAAAAGTATATTAAAAATTGTGGTAACATTAATGTTAATTTTTGCAGCAGCATTCATTTCTTATCAAGATAAGAGCCATGCTGATGCAGGATATCATTCAAGTTATAGTGGAGGAAGTAGCAGTCATAGTAGTAGTAGTCATAGCAGTAGCCATAGCAGCAGTAGTAGCAGTAGCAGAAGAAGCAGTAGTAGTAGCAGTGGAAGTTACAGTAGTGGTACTCCAGCTAGTGCTTTTGCAAGTACATTTATAGCATTTGTATTTTGTTCTATAATACTTATGATGTTTATCATGATAATAAGTAGTAATAAAAATAAAGGAAGATATAATTTGGCAAACGGAATTGCACTTACAAATAACGGGCAAGCAATTAATGAAATTAAGAAACATTTACCAAGTTTTGATGAAAACCAATTCCTATCAAACGGATTTAATATCTATGTGAGAATAGAAGAAGCTTGGATGAATTTTGAATTAGATAAAGTAAGAGATATAATAACAGATGAGATGTTTAATATGTATGAATCACAATTAACTAGCATGGAAATGAAAGGTGAACAAAACATTATGAAAGACTTTAAACTATTAAATTCATCAATATCTGATGCTAGTGTTCAAAATGGTATGCTTCAAGTAACTACAAGATATGCTATAGAATTCTATGATTACATTATTAAGAAAGATACAAAACAAGTTGTTAGAGGAAATAGTAATAGAAAGATTAGAATGATATATGAAATGACATTTATAGAAAAACTAGAGAAAACAAAATTAGATAAATGTCCAAATTGTGGAGCTAAAGTTGATATAAATTCAGCAGGAGTTTGTGAATACTGTAATTCTAAACTAGTTGATGATAATACAGAATGGGTAATGTCTAAAAAGGTTTCATTATATCAAGAAAATTTATAAAAATGGTTAGAAAATAAAAAAGGAGGAAAAATAAGCTAAGTAAATAGATTTATTTTATAAAAAATTAGAAAGTGCATTATAAAATGCACTTTCTATATAAAAATAAGATAAAAAATAGCTTATAAAAAATAATTATGCAAGATTTGATAGAAAAAATATTAAAAGAAGATAAAGATTTTTCAGAGTCTAAATTTAAAGCAAAAGTAGATAATATTTTTATTCAAGTTTATACTGCAGTAATGAAAAAAGATTTAACAAGAGTAAAACATTTTCTTTCAGAAGAATTATATAAAAAGTTTGAACAAAAGATACAAATGTTAGAAGCAGAAGGATTAATTCAAGTTTATGGCGAATTAAATGTTTCAGACACAGAAATAGTAAGAATAGTAGAAAATGATGAAAGCTATGAAATAGAAGTAAGATTACTTACAAAATATTTAGATTACAAGTTAGACAAACAAACAAGAAATATGGTATCTGGAAATGATGAAGTAAGAGTAATAAAGAATATGAGACTTATTTTTTCAAAAAGAAAAAATGCTAAAGATTTAGGAGTTGCAAGAAAATGTCCTGGTTGTGGTGCTAATATGGATATTGCTATGAATGGTAAATGTGAATATTGCGGATCAATTTTTAAATTAGAGGAATATGATTGGGTGTTGTCTTTGTTACAATATTATTAAAAAATATATAAATATCTTGAAACTTATATAGTGTTAGTATATAATACAATAGTAAAATTAAAAGAGGCAAAGGAAGAGGTATAAACGAATGGAAGAAATCGATTTAAAAGAGCTTTTAAAATTATTTTGGAAGAAAAAAGTATTAATTATTTTAACAACTATGGCATTTTTATTTGTGGGATATATTTATAATGCTTTTATAACTACACCAGAATATAAAGCAGCAACTACATTATTATTGGTAAAATCATCTGAAGGTACATCATCTGTTACACAAGCTGATGTTACATTAAATCAAAAATTAGTATATACATATACTGAACTTGTAAAAAGTGATACTGTATTAAGTGAAGTGGCTAATAGAATACAATTAAATAAATCAGTAGGGCAACTAAGAAAAAATGTAACAATAGAATCTGTTAAAAATACTGAGATTCTTAAAATATCAGTATTAGATTCAAACAAAGATGATGCAGCAACTATAGCAAATAGTATTGCAGAAGTTTTCTCAGAACAAGTAAAAGAATATTATCATATGGAAAATATTCGTGTTGTTGATAAAGCAGTAGCTCCAGCATCACCTAGTAATATTAATCCTGTAAAATATGCAGGAATATTTGCAGTAGTTGGATTTGTTATATCAGTAGGAGTAATTTTGGTATTAAACTTATTTGATAGCACAGTAAAAAATGATAAAGATATAGAAAAAACTTTAAATATAAAAACACTTGCAAGCTTTGCTAAAAATCAAAATGCTAGACCAGGAGTAATAGACTTAGATCCAAAATCTCAAATAGCAGAAGGATTTAAATCATTAAGAACTAATTTGCAGTTTATGAAAGGTTCAGATGGAGATTTAAAAAGTGTATTAATTACTAGTTCATTACCAGGAGAAGGAAAGAGCTGGGTTGCAACTAATTTAGCAATAACATTTGCTCGTGGTGGTTACAGAACAATATTAGTAGATGCAGATATGAGAAAAGGTGTACAACATAAGAAATTTAGATTAAAACAAGTTCCAGGACTTTCTGATTTTCTTAATAGCAGTATAGAAGATTATGAAGGAGAATTACCAAAATATGTTCAACCTACAGAACTAGATAATTTATGTGTATTACCTTGCGGAAGTATTACATATGATTCTTCAGAACTATTATTATCTAATAGAATAATAAAAACAGTTGAAACATTAAAAAGAAATTGTGATATTGTTATATTTGATGCTACTCCTAGCAATTTAGTAACTGATGCTGTTGTTCTATCAAGATTGGTAGATACAAGCTTTATTGTTACAGAACACGAAAAAACACAAATTGATGATATAGCTAAAATAAAATCTCAAATTGAAGATGTTGGAGGAAATATAGCTGGTATTGTTATTAATAAAGTACAAGATGATAAAAATTCTAAAGGTAATTATTATTATATGAATGAAGAAGATGTAAGAAAGAGAAAAACAAGAAGCAGACGCTAAAAACGTATTGAAGATTGAAGATAAATTATATTAAAGACTGTAACCATAGATAACAATTATATAAAAAATAGAGATGATAGGTTAAACACTTATTATCTCTATTTTTATATCATAGAAAAGTTATCTTAATTAAGTAATAAATTGCAAGTAGTTAAAAAGAACATGACAAAGATATTTTTGTAAGAAGCATTAATTCAATTTAAATATTTCATAATTAAAATAATCAAAGAAAATACATTTATAAAAATATAAAAGTTGTTATATTGACAATATTCGACAAATAGATTATTATATGAAAGCAGATAGATATGGAGGGAAATAAGATGAATGATGTGAAAACAAAAGAAAAAAGAAATTTTACAATATTTGGTTTTACTTTAACAAAAATTATGGCGTATTTTATTATATATAGTATATTAGGTTATATAGTTGAAACTTTATTTGGACTAGTTACAAAAGGTGTAATAGAAAGTAGACAAAGTTTTTTATATGGTCCATTCTGTGCAATATATGGTGTTGGTGCAGTAATTATGATATTAGGTCTAAAGCGTTTTAATAAAAATAATTATACTTTATTTTTGGGAGGCTTTTTAATTGGCTCTATAGTTGAATATTTAATTAGTCTTATAGGAGAACTTGTTTTTAATATAAAATGGTGGGATTATTCTTCTATGGCATTTAACATAAATGGTAGAGTATGTATTGCATTCTCGTTTTTCTGGGGAATTTTAGCAATTTATTTAATGAGTCATTTACATCCTAAAATAGATAAATTATTAGAAAAAGTTTCGCCTAAAGTATTAAAAATAGTAGTAATAATAGGTATAATTTTTATGCTTTTAGATTTTCTAATAACCAGTTTTGCATTGAAAATGTTTTTTACAAGATTAGTAAAAGATTATAATTTGGAACTTGCCAATATGGATAAAGTAGTAATATTAGAATGTACTGAGGCTTATCAGAATCCTAAAATAAGAGACTTTACAGATAAATATTTTTCATATGAAAAAATGTTAACAACATTTCCAAATATAAAATTAACATCAAAAGATGGAACCATTATATATGTAAGTGATATCCTAAAAGATATAAAACCATATTATTTTAGGGTTTTTACACCAAGATATAGATAAGTATAGAATTTTACTTTAGTTAGATAAAAAAGGTACAAATTCTTACTATATTTACAATCTAAAATGTTTTAAATGTAAAGATAAAAAACTAGTTAATATTAATTTTGCAAAAGAGAAAATATATAAATTAAATATATATTTTCTTTTTTGCTTTTTGAAAATTGTAAGATAATTATTTATTATTTTGAGGAAAAAATATTACAATTGGAAATTTATTTTATTTCTATCAAATAAAAAAGAGTATTTATAAAAAATAGAAAACAGAGTGGCTCCATCTAAAATACATATAAATGCACTATTCTATATAGAACAATAATAAAATTAATATAAAGTTTAAATTGTAATGAAAAGAGAATAAGTATATACAGTACCTTCTTTGAATTTGAAATTATAAATCATGACAAATATTTCAATAATTTTACAATAATTTTACAGTAATTTTACAAAAAAACTTGTAAAAATTAAACATATTATGTATAATAGAAAATGTATTGTTAATAATGGAGGGGAATATGGAAGAACTAGATTTAAAACAATTAGTTAATATTTTTTTAAACAAAAGATTACAAATTATAAGTATAGTACTTATTTTCTTAATTATAGGAATTATATATACTTTTATGTTTATTACTCCTAAATATAAATCATATACATCATTAGTACTTGCTAAATCAGATAATGTATCAGAAGATGCTAAAGATACAAGTACTATAACTCAAACAGATATAACATTAAATCAGAAATTAGTATCAACATATAGTGAGTTAATTAAAAGTAAAAACGTATTACGTGAAGTAATTAAAAACTTAAATATAAATGAAGATGAGGAAAATTTAAAAGGAAATATCACAGTAAGTGCTGTAAAAGATACAGAACTTATTCAAATAACAGTTACTAATTACTATCCAGATAGAGCAAGTGATATAGCAAATGAAATTGCAAAAGTGTTTACTAAAAAGGTAGGAGAAATATATCATATTAATAATGTGTATATTGTAGACGAAGCAGAAAGCTCATATATTCCATATAATATAAACCATGTTAAAGATATAATTATTTTTATGGTGGTTGGATTTGTGGTTTCTACCTCTTATGTTTTAGTTGCAAATTTATTAGATACAACAATAAAAACAGCAGAAGATGTAGAAAAACAAATAGATGTTACTGTTTTAGCATCTATACCAGTATTAAAAGATGATACAAGAAAAATGAAGGGAGGAGTTTTATAATGAGAAATGAATTAATAACATTTACATCTCCTAAATCATCTGTATCAGAAGTGTTTAGAACATTAAGAACTAATGTGCAATTTATTAATGCTAGTAATAAATTAAAATCAATTTTAGTAACAAGTACAGTCCCTGGAGAAGGAAAAAGCTATGTATCTGCTAATCTAGCAATTACTTTTGCACAAGCAGGTAAAAGAGTTGTTTTAGTAGATGCAGATATGAGAAAAGGTAGACAACATGAAGTTTTCGAATTATCAAATGAAAATGGATTATCTAACTATTTAATATCAGCAGTAGAAGATGATAAAATTGATTTAGGTGATTATATTAAACCTACTATAGTAGAAAATTTATATGTTATGACTGCTGGAATTGTACCACCAAATCCAGCAGAACTATTGACAAGTCAGAAGATGTCTGATTTAATAAAAGCGTTAGAAAAAAGTGCAGATATAGTTATTTTTGATGGTACACCAAGTACTATTGTTACAGATGCACTTATAATATCTAGAAGTATTGGTTCTACTTTAATTGTTACTTCTCATAAACAAACAAAAATGGAAGATTTAAAACAGATAAAGAAAAATATAGAAAATGTAGGTGGAAAAATAGCAGGTGTAGTAGTAAATAAAGTACCACGTTCACAAAAAATATATGGTGGTGGTTATTATTATGAAAGTTCGATTATTGTAAATAACAAGAAAAAGTGGTTAGATAATATATTTAATTCTATACATAAAACAGACAAAAAACAAGAAGATATAAAAATGAAAAAAGAAGTAGAAAAATTAAAATCAGTACCAAAAAAGGAAACTGTAAAGGCTGAAAAAACAAAAGCAACAAGAAGAAAGAAACAAGATCAAGATATAGAGTCTATAAAAAAAGAAGAAGAAGATATAGACATTAATTTAGTATTAAAACAATTAACAAAATATTTATCAGAAGAGAAAAAATAAAAGTTTGGAGTGAAGAAACAAATGATTGATATACATTGTCATTTATTACATGGAGTAGATGATGGATCAGATGATTTAGATAGTTCATTAGATGCTTTAAAGCTTGCAGAAGAAGCAGGTTTTACAGATATAATATTAACACCTCATTATATAAAAGATTATTATGATAATAGCATAGAAAACACAAAAGATAAAATAAAAGAATTAAAACAAGAAGTGTTTAGAAATAATATTTTAGTGAATTTACATCAAGGAAACGAAATATATATATGTGATGATATATGTGATTTACTACTATCAGGTGTTCCATCTACACTTGCTAGTGGTAAGTATGTTTTATTTGAACTACCATTAACCAATAAAGTTTTTAATGTAATAGACATAATAAGAAAATTAAAACAAAATGGTTATAAACCAATTTTAGCACATCCAGAAAGATATTCTTATATACAAGAAAACCCAAATGAACTTATAGAATATATACGTGCAGGAGTATTGGTACAGTCAAACTTGCGGAAGTATTATAGGTCGTTATGGAAAGGATGCAGAAAAAACACTTGGTAAATTACTAGAAAACAATATGGTTCATTTATTAGCCTCAGACACACATAAAAGAGGATTTGTATACGAAAATATGTCATTTATATTAAAGGAACTTAGTAAATATACTAGTAAACAAACAATAAAAAGATTGACTAATGCAAATCCGAAATGTATAATACAAGATGAAGAATTTCAAATACCAGTACCAACAGAAGTAAAAGCAAAGAAATTTTTCTTCTTTAGGTAGTGTATAGCAGGAGGTAAAAAATGAGAAAATATTTTGGAACAGATGGAATTAGGAGAATAGCAAATACAGAACTTTCTCCAGAATTAGTTTATAGAGTAGCAAAAGCTGGTGCGTATGTATTATCTAAACATACCGACCATGCACCTACAATATTAATAGGCAGGGATACAAGAATTTCTGGCTCTTTAATTGAAAGTGCAATGGTAGCCGGCTTTTTAAGTTATGGTGCAAATGTAAAAATATTAGGAGTAATGCCAACACCAGCAGTTGCATATTTAACAAAAAGATTTAAAGCAGATGCAAGTGTTGTTATATCTGCATCACACAATACTTATGAATTTAATGGAATAAAATATTTTAGTAATAAAGGAATGAAAATTCCAGATGAATTAGAAGAAGAAATTGAAGAAATTATAGAATCTGGAAAAATAGATGAATTAACAGCTGTTAATGATAAAATAGGTGTATCAGAAATTAGAACAGATTTATTAGATGAATATGTATATTTCTTTAGAAAGAATTTTGAAGAAGAGTTAGAAAATTTAAATAAAGAGAATTTTGTTATAGCAGTAGATACTGCAAATGGTGCTACATCTGTAGTAGCTGAACAAGTATTTAAAAAACTGGGAATAAAACATCATATTATAAATAATTCGCCAGATGGTATTAATATTAATCATAATTGTGGATCTACACATTTAGAAGGATTAAAGAAATTTGTAGTAGAAAATAGTTGTTCTTTAGGTGTAGCATATGATGGTGATGGTGATAGATGTTTATTAGTAGATGAAAACGGAAATGAAATAGATGGAGATAAAATTCTAGCTGTTATTTCAAATTATTTAAAGAAAAAAGGTAAATTAAAAAATGATGCAGTAGTAGCAACAGTAATGAGTAATTTAGGATTAAATAAATATGCTGGGAACAATGGACTAAAATTGATACAAACCAAAGTTGGAGATAGATATGTTTTAGAAGAAATGATGAAAAATGGATATAACCTAGGAGGAGAACAATCAGGACACGTTATTTTACTAGACTATAATCCAACAGGTGATGGAATATTAACATCTCTAATGTTTATTCAGACTTTACTTGAATCAAGTAAAAAAGCATCTGAATTATGTGATATTATAAAATTATATCCACAAGTTTTGGTTAATGCTAAAGTAAATAATGATAAAAAATATGATTTTGACAAAAATGAAGAAATAAAAGCAGAAATAGAAAAATTAGAAGAAGAATTTTCAGGAAATGGAAGAGTATTAATTAGAACTTCTGGAACAGAACCATTAGTTAGAGTTATGATCGAAGGAGAAAATCAAGAATATATTAAACAAAAAGCTGAACATTTGGCTAAATTAATTGAAGAAAAATTAAAATAAACCCAAAAGGTAACTACAAAGAGGACGGAGGATTTGTATCACAAAGAAAAATTTGCAAATATACCCCGTTCCTTTTGATAACCAATCTCTTTTGGTAAATAAGGAGGAATAGAAAAATGGAAAAGAAAACATTTTATTTAACAACACCAATTTATTACCCAAGTGGCAAATTTCATATAGGAACAGCATTTGCAACGACATTAACAGATTGTATAAGAAGATATAAAGAATTAAGAGGATTCGATACATATATGTTAACAGGACTAGATGAACATGGTCAAAAAATACAAAATGTTGCGGAGAAAAAAGGAATCTCGCCACAAGAACATGTAGATGAAATGGCTGGAAAAGCAAAAGACTTATGGAAATTAATGGATATTGGTTATAGTGATTTTATAAGAACAACAGAAACGAGACATATAAAAGCTGTACAAAAAATAGTAGAAATATTCTTAAAAAATGGAGATATTTATAAAGGAAAATATGAGGGCTGGTATTGTATGCCATGCGAAAACTACTTTACAGATACTCAAATTGTAGATGGTAAATGTCCTGATTGTGGTAGAGAAGTAAAGAAAATGCAAGAAGAAAGTTATTTCTTTAATATGAAAAAATACCAAGATTGGTTAGTAAAGTTTTATGAAGAAAATCCACATTTTATTGAGCCAGAATCAAGAAAAAATGAAATATTTAATAATTTTATAAATCCAGGATTAGAAGATTTATGTATAAGTCGTGCTACATTTGATTGGGGTATACAGATGCCAAATGATCCAAAACATGTGTTATATGTATGGTTAGATGCACTTACAAACTATATTACAGCTTTAGGTTATTTATCTGATGATGATTCACTATTAAAAAAATACTGGCCAGCAGATTTACACATTGTTGGAAAAGAAATTATAAGATTTCATGGCATTTATTGGCCTATATTTTTACATGCTTTAGGATTAGAGTTGCCAAAACAAATATATGCACATAGTTGGATTGTAATGAAAGACGGAAAAATGTCTAAATCTGTAGGAAATGTTATATATCCAGAAACATTAATAGAAAGGTATGGATTAGATGCAACAAAATACTATTTATTAAGATTAATGCCTTTTGCACAAGATGCTATGTTTACTCCAGAAGGATTTATAGAAAGATTTAATTCTGATTTGTGTAATGACCTAGGAAATTTACTAAATCGTACTATTGGAATGATGAATAAATACTTTGATGGAATAGTACAGGCTTTAAGTAGTACCAAAACAGACTTTGATGATGAATTAGAAAGCTTTGTATATGAGAAAATAAAAAGTTTTGAAGAATGTATGGATACATATCATGTAAGTAATGCAATTTCAGAAATTTGGAATATAATTTCAAGAACAAATAAATATATTGATGAAACAGCACCATGGATACTTGCAAAAGAAGACAATAAAGAGAAGCTTTCATCTGTTATGTATCATTTAGTACAAAACCTAAGAATAATTGCTATTTTAATTAAACCTTTTATGCAAGAAACATCAAACAAAATGCTTAATCAATTGGGAATAAGAGATGAAGAATTTATGACTTGGGAAAGTTTAGAAAATTATAAACAATTGCCAAATAATGTGAAGGTTATAGAAAAAGGTGAACCTTTATTCTTAAGATTAGATAAAGATGAAGAAATAGAATATATAAGAAACGAAATGAAAAAATAAAATGAATTTAAATAGTTACTAATTAAGTATTAGTTAGGAATTTTCAGAAATACGAAATGAAATTTATATTTAAATGATAACTTTGAATATAAATGAAATAATAGATAAAGAAAGGAGTGTACAATAAATATATTGTACTTGTAAGAGATATGGGAAAATTATTTGTTATTGATGGAACAGATGGTAGTGGTAAGCAAACTCAGTTTAAAAAATTGCAAGAAAGATTAACAAAAGAGGGAATTGATTATAGAACTGTAAGTTTTCCAAATTATGATAGTCCATCATCTTCACTTGTAAAAATGTATTTATCTGGAGAATTTGGAGATAATGCAAAACATATAAGTCCATATATTGCATCTAACTTCTATGCAGCAGATAGATATGCTACATTTAAAAAAGATTTTGAAGAATATTATAATAATGGAGGTATTATATTAGCAGATAGATATACAACTGCAAATATGATACATCAAGCTGGAAAGATACAAGATAAAGAAGAAAGAAAAAAGCTTTTAGATTGGATTTGGGATTTTGAATTTAATTTATATGGATTACCTATACCAACAGAAGTATTTTTATTGAAAATGCCTCCAGAGGTAAGTTTAGAGCTAATGAAAGATAGAGAAAATAAATTTACTCATGAATTTAAAAAAGATATTCATGAAAGAGATAAGAATCATATTATTGATTCATTTAATGCAGCATGTAGTGTAGCAGACAGCTATAATTGGTATACTATTGAATGTGTCAAAGATGGCAAAATAAGAACAATAGAAGATATACATGAAGATATATTTGAAGAAATAAAAAAGAAATTGCAAAATGAAAATTGCTTTAGGAATATTGAGGAGTTGGATATGAAATGAACAAAATACGAATTCGAAGCATAGAACAATATATAAAAGATTATGAAGAAGGAAATGTAACAGTTGAGAAAATAGCAAAAAACGAAGGTATATCAAAAACTACAATAGATAGAAGAATAAATGAATATTATTATAAAAACGGAAAGGAAAGACCTAAGCAACGTAATGTATCTAATAAAATACCAATAGACATAAAACAATATATAAAAGATTATGAAAAAGGAAATATAACAGTTGAGAAAATAGCAAAAAACGAAGGTGTATCAAGAACTACAATAGATAGAAGAATAAATGAATATTATTATAAAAAACGGAAAGGAAAAAACTAAAACAATCAATAAATTTTCAATAGAACAATATATAGAAGGTTATGAAAAAAGAAAGATATCACCAGAACAAATTGCAAGAAGTAGTGGATTATCTCTTGTAACAGTTCAAAATAAAATTAGAGAATATTATAAAAAAGAAAAGAAAATACCACCGAACTATAAAGATTTACCAAATAAAATTGCTAACTTATTAAAAAGTGGATATACAGAGAAACAAATAATAAAAATGGCAGAACAAAGAAATATGTGTATATTGGAAGAAGATTTTGAACAAGCTAGAAAATTAAATCTTGGTAAAAATAACAAAGAAGATGATGAAATTCCAATATAAGATTTTTATGTTTTGGAATAATTATCTAATATTTACATAAACTATTTAACAAAATAATAAGTTATGATATAATTTCATATTACAATAAATTTATATTGGAGGTAGAATAATTATGATAGAAAAAAGAAAAGTAGTATTAGTAGGTACAGGATTTGTAGGTATGAGTATGGCATACTCTTTATTAAATCAAGGAGGAATTAATGAACTTGTATTAATAGATGTAATGAAGGAAAAGGCTGTAGGAGAAGCAATGGATTTGGCCCATGGTATTCCTTGTGCCCCAGCAAGAATAGATATAAAAGCAGGAGAATATGATGAATGCAAGGATGCTGATATTGTAGTAATTACAGCAGGCTTAGCGCAAAAACCAGGTCAAACTAGATTAGATTTAGCAAAAGCAAATGCTAAAATTATGAAAGATATTACTGAAAGTGTTGTTAAAAGTGGATTTAATGGAATATTTGTAATTGCAACTAATCCAGTAGATTTAATGACAAAAGTTGTACAAGAAGTTTCAAAATTTCCAACAAGTAGAGTAATTGGTTCTGGAACAACTTTAGATACAGCAAGATTAAGATTTATGGTTGGAGAATATTTAAATGTATCTGATAAAAACGTACATGCTTATATTATGGGAGAACACGGAGATTCTTCATTTGTTCCATGGGAACATCGCTTATGTTGGATGTAAAAAAGTTACAGATATATTAGAAGATGCTGGAAAAAGTTTAAGTGATTTAGATGAAATTTATGTTGAAGTTAGAGATGCTGCTTATGAAATTATAAATAGAAAAAAAGCTACTTATTATGGAATTGGACTTAGGATTAACTAAAATAATAAAAGCTATTCTAAACAATGAAAACGAAATCTTAACAGTATCAACTTATTTAGATGGTGAATATAATCAAAATGAAATATATATAGGAGTACCAGCGATTATTAATCATCAAGGTGTAAAAGAAATATTACAATTAAATTTAGCTGATGATGAAAAAGAAAAATTAGATAATAGTTGTAATGTTTTAAGAAATATGCTTAAAGAAATTGAAGAGGAAATTTAATTTAAGCTTATAGTAAATAGAAAGTTTTAGGTAACTTTCTCAAGCAAAAAATATAAAAAAGAATGATTATATGTTTAAATACCATAGTAATAATCATTCTTTTTAGTTTGATATTGTAGATTCAAAAATGTACAATATGTGCCACATCTAAATTGTTCAAGATTGATTTAATAAAATTTATATGTTATAATGCAAAAGATAAAGGAAGGATAAAAAGTATGTTAAGAGAATTTAGAGAATCTGATATTGATAAAATAATGAAAATTTGGAGAGATGGAAATTTTAAAGCACATAATTTTATACCAAACAAATATTGGTCAGATAATTACATAAAAGTTCAAAATGAATATTTAAGAAAGTCAGATACATGGGTATATACTGAAAATGAAGAGGTGCAAGCATTTATTAGTATAATGCAAGATGGTTATATAGGAGCACTTTTTGTAATTCCAGAAATACAAAGAGATGGAATTGGAACAATGTTAATAAATCATTGTAAAAATTTATATGAAAGATTATACCTAAATGTTTATGAAAAGAATGTTGGAGCAACAATGTTTTATAAGGCTATGGGATTTAGGAAAATAAAAGTACAAATAGATGAGGCAACTCAAGAAAAAGAATATATAATGGAATGGAGCAAAAGTGATAAAGAGAAAGTTAGTGTTGTATATTTTGACAATAGCTTTAATGAAGAATTGGTTAGAAAGTATGTAAATGATGACATGTTAGAATTAAATTGTATAGAGGTATATTCAGAAAGCAAGGTAGATAATATAAATAATATAGACATAAGACCACTACTTGTAAAATCAGGGTTAGGTGTAAGGGTGAAAGATCATATAGCACTAATTGCAGCATTTAGCAAAGCATTTAGAAACAAAAAGGCAATACTTTATATAAACAATAGCAATAATTATGATATGTTAGAAAATTTATTAAAAGATTTTATAAAAGTTAAGAAAATAAATTTGTTAGTAGTACTTCAAAAACCATTTTTAATAGAGGGAAATAAAAGAATAAAACAATCTGAAATATTAGAACAAAAATATAATATGTTTCCAATATATAAATGTAATTATGATCAAAAAGGTGAGAAATTGTCTTTTAAAGATGCATTTTATAAAAGAGATGAAGAATGCTTGAAAGAAATTAAAGAAATTTGCAAAAAATTTAATGATTTCAAAAGTAATAATGAATAAAAGGCTAAAACAATTAAATATAAAATTTATTTTTGAACATGATTGCAAAATAAATTATTAAATTCAATATAATAAAAGATTGTAGTATCTGGATAAAAGAACCACTTATTTTACAGAGTTATAGTTAAATTTGATATTAATCAATAATAATTTAATAATATAGTGACGAAACAAAGGAGTAATAATTATGAAAAATTTAGAAGAATTAGATAAGCTTTTGAAATCTGATAATGAAAAGAAAGATAAAATTGAAAATAGAAATGATGAAATAAATAATCTAATAGAACATGCAAAAAATACAAGTGGGACAGATGATGAAGAAAAATTGTATACAATTACAGTTTCAGATATTAATAAAGAAAATTTAGTAGCTAAGAAAGACTCAAGAAAAAGGATTGGTTTTTAAAAAATGTATTATATTTATATGTTAAGGTGTACAGATAATTCTTTATATACAGGTATTACAACAGACTTAAATCGTAGAATGAAAGAGCATTTTGAAAAAACAGATAAATGTGCAAAATACACACGTTATCATTCTGCATATAAATTAGAAACTGCTTGGAAAACAAATACTAAAGCTTTAGCCTCTAAATTAGAATATCACATAAAAAAAGATTTAAATAAAGTACAAAAGGAAAAGTTATTGAAGAATCCAGAAAATATAAATCTATTTTTTGATGAAAAAATAGATTGTGAGGAATTTGATGTTGTGAAAGTTCTTATATAAAAATTAAATGATATTAGAAAGGTGTAGTCAAATTTTATTACTGCATCTTTTTTGATTGAAAAAATCTTCATACCAAACTTATGAACAACTTAAAACTTTAATTTGAATAGTAAAGTTACAATTCATAGCTTTTTTTTACAAAAAAGTGACAATGTTACCGCCTACCAATAGTTAATATATTTATAAATTTAAACCAATCTTGAAGCGTGTCAGCGACTGCCAGCAATAGATTTTATACCACGCATGTCATTTGAGAGGGATTTCTAAATACGTACCATCGACGATTGGTTTAAATTTATAAATATATTAACTATTGGTATGTTAGTATGTACTTTTAAGTAAACTATGAATCGTAATGTTACAAGTGTTCGTTTCGTCATTTTTGGCAAAAATATCTTGAAAAAAGAGCATTTTTATAATAAAATATTAAGTAAGTTTGGAGGAATTAAAGTGAAAAAAGAAGAAATACAAAAACAAATGGAATATATAGAAAAAGTAAATAAAATAAATGCAGGAAGAGTGCTTAACTATTACATATTAACAATGGGATGTCAGTTAAATGAAAATGATTCTGAAAAGCTTTGCGGAATGATAGAAAATATGGGATATTCTAAAACAGAAGATGTAAATGAGGCAGATCTTGTACTTTTTAATACATGTTGTGTAAGAGAAAATGCTGAAGATAAGCTTTTTGGAAAATTAGGAGAAGTGAAAAAGGTTAAAGAAAAAAGAGGTACTATTATTGCAATTGGTGGTTGTATGATGCAAGAAAAGCATATACAGGAAAAACTAAAAAAGAGTTATCCATTTTTCGATATTATTTTTGGTACTCATACTATTCATAAATTTCCAGAAGATGTATATAGAATAATGCAAAGTGAAAAACAAATTCAAGATATTCTAGATATAGATGGAGAAGTAATAGAAGGATTACCAATAAAAAGAAATGATAATATAAAAGCATCTGTTACTATTATGAATGGATGTAACAATTTTTGTAGTTATTGTATAGTTCCATATGTACGTGGAAGAGAAAGAAGCAGAAATCCAGAAGATATTATTAATGAAGTAGAAGCTTTAGCCAAAGCTGGTTATAAAGAAATAACTCTTTTAGGTCAAAATGTAAATTCATATAAAGGTAATGGAAACTTAGGTATATATAAATTTTCAGAATTATTAAAAGCAGTAAATAAAATACAAGGAATAGAAAGAATTAGATTTGTTTCACCACATCCAAAGGATTTTACAGATGACGTAATAGAAGCAATAGCTCTTAGCGACAAAGTATGCAAAATAATACATTTACCATTACAATCTGGAAGCACTAAAGTTTTAAAAGTAATGAATAGAAAATATACAAAAGAACAATACTTAAGTTTAGTGGAAAAAATGAAAAATAAAATACCAGGACTTAAACTTTCTACAGATATTATTGTAGGTTTTCCAGGTGAAACAGAAGAAGATTTTGAAGATACTTTAGATGTTGTAAAAAAGGTTTGTTTTGAGCAGGTATTTATGTTTATATATTCAAGAAGAGTAGGAACTCCTGGAGATAAAATGGAAAATCAAATACCAGAAGAAATAAAACATAAAAGATTTGATAGATTAAAAGCTTTAGTAGAAAGTCAAATTGAGGAAAATAATAAAGAATATATTGGAACAATTCAAAAAGTACTAATAGAAGGAAAAAGCAAAACAAATGATAAAATATTAACAGGAAGAACAGATACAAATAAAGTAATTAATATTGAGGGGAATGAAAACTTGATTGGAAATATAGTGGATGTTCAAATTGTTTCAGAGCATATGTGGTATTTGAAAGGTAAAATAGTATAAAAAATAGGTGAATAGAAAAATATAAGAAGGATGGGCAGAAATGAGTTCAATAATTGAATTAAAAAAACAAATATTATCAGGAAAAACAAGTTTGAGAAAATTAAGTAGTCAAACTGGAATAGATAAAGATGTACTAAAAGATAAGATTATAAAAGAATGTAGTGATGAAGAATTAGAACAATTAGAGATTATTCTGAAAGACAATAAGGATAATAGTAGTACTATAGATTTAGAAGGAAATGTGAAAGAAGCTGTTATAAGAATATTAAAAGGAGAAATATCTATAAGACAAGCAAGTAAAGACTATAAAATAGATAGAGAAACTTTGATGAGAAAAACAGAAGAATTAGCTAATGCTTCACCAGAATATGTAAAATATTATATACAATATAAAGCTAAAAGAGGAGATTACTCAGGAATAAATTTTAGAAGATTAATTATTGAAATGATAGAAAATGGTATATCACAAACAGTAATTGCTAAAGAATATGGCATTCCTGTTAGAACAATGTCAAGAGAATTACAAAAATTAGAAAAAAGTGATGATAAAAGAGATATTAAATTGTTTGATATTGCTAAGATATATGCTGAGAAAATGATTAGACATGAAGAATTAAGTGTTTATGAACAACGTTTATATGGAAGCAGTATAGAAGAACTTAAGCAAGATACTAAGTTTACAGCAATTAATATAGAATCAAATGAAGAAAAAAGAAATAAAGAATTACAAGATTTTAAATTAAAAGTACAAGAATTAAGAGCAAAAGGTATGACTAATGTACAAATAGCAAATGAGTTAGGAGTAGGTGTTAGTACCATAAGAAGACGAATGCTTGAAGTAACTTCAAAACAGAATTTACAAAAGATGAAGAATATTACAATAGCAGAATAATAAAGAAAAGATAAAAAGGAGTGACAATATTGGCAGAATATTCACCAATGATGCAACATTATTTAGATACAAAAAATAAATATAAAGATTGTATTTTATTCTATCGTTTAGGCGATTTTTATGAAATGTTTTTTGAAGATGCAATTACAACATCCAGAGAACTAGAACTTACTTTAACAGGTAAAGATTGTGGTAAAGAAGAAAGAGCTCCAATGTGTGGAATTCCTTTTCATGCTGCAGAAAACTATATTGCAAAGCTTATAGAAAAAGGATATAAAGTTGCAATATGTGAACAATTAGAAGATCCAAAACAAGCAAAAGGAATTGTAAAAAGAGATGTTATAAGAGTTGTAACACCTGGAACAGTTATAGAAACTAATTTGCTAGAAGAAAAGAAAAATAATTATATAATGTCTATATATAAAACTGGAATATTTTTTGGAATAGCAGTATGTGATATATCTACAGGTGATTTTTTTGCCTCAGAAATAAAAGCAACCAATAATTTTGCTAAATTACTAGACGAAATTTCAAGATACTCACCAGCCGAGATTGTTGTAAATGAAATGATGTTTCTAGCTACAGATGAAATTAATAAAATAAAAGAAAGATTTGATGTATATATTTCAAGAACAAATGAAGAATCTTTTTCAGAAGATATAGAAAGCTTGAAAATGGAATATGAGATTTTAGATGATAATGGCTCTAAAATAGAAAATTTAAAAGAAAACTTATCTATATTACCTACAAATGCATTACTTACATATTTAAAAGATACACAAAAAACAAAACTTGACCATATAAATAAAATTATTATATATAAAACTACTAAGTATATGGCACTTGATATAAATGCAAGAAGAAATTTAGAATTAACAGAAAAAATGAGAGATAAATCAAAAAAAGGTACTCTTCTTTGGGTATTAGATAAAACTTCAACATCAATGGGAGGAAGACTTTTAAGAAGATGGATTAATGATCCTTTAGTAGATGTTAATGAAATTAATAAAAGATTAGAAGCAGTAAAAGAATTAAAAGAAAATATTATTTTAAAAGGTGATATTATAGAATCTTTAAAAAAGGTATATGATATAGAAAGGTTATCTGCAAAAATTGCATATGGAAATGCAAATGGAAGAGATTTAATATCTTTAAAGAATTCTGCAAAACAATTACCAACAATAAAAAATATTTTAATGTCGGCAAATTCTAAATTATTGAAAGAAATACAAGAAGAATTAGATACATTAGAAGATATTTATTCGCTTATAGAAATAGCAATTGTTGATGAACCACCAATTTCTGTAAAAGAGGGAGATTTAATTAAATTAGGATATAATGAAGAAATAGATAAATTAAAAACTGCTACAACTGAAGGAAAAAACTGGATTATAGCATTAGAAGCAGAAGAAAGAGAAAAAACAGGAATTAAAGGTTTAAAAGTAGGATTTAATAAAGTTTTTGGATATTTTATAGAAGTTACAAAATCAAATTTATCTCGGAGTACCAGATAGATATATAAGAAAACAGACATTAGCAAATTGCGAAAGATATATAACAGAAGAACTAAAAAACTTAGAAAATCAGATACTAGGAGCAGAAGAAAAGGTAGTACAATTAGAATATAATGCTTTTTCTGAAATAAGAGAAAAAATAGAAAATCAAATTCAAAGACTTCAAAAATCAGCAGCAGCTATATCTGCATTAGATGTTTTAAGCTCTTTTGCAACAGTGGCAGAAGAATTTAATTACTGCATGCCAGAAGTTTCTGAAGATGGAATTATAGATATAAAAGATGGACGTCATCCTGTTATAGAAAAAATGCTACCTACAGGAAGCTTTGTACAAAATGATACATTTTTAGATGAAGAAGAAAATCGTTTAGCAATTATAACAGGACCAAATATGGCTGGTAAATCTACATATATGAGACAAGTTGCACTAATAGTATTAATGGCACAAATTGGAAGTTTTGTACCTGCAACTTCTGCTAAAATAGGTGTAGTAGATAAAATCTTTACAAGAGTTGGAGCATCAGATGATTTAAGTATGGGACAAAGTACATTTATGGTAGAAATGATGGAAGTTGCATCTATTTTAAAAGAAGCAAGTAAAAATAGTTTAGTAATATTAGATGAAATAGGAAGAGGAACATCTACATATGATGGACTTTCAATTGCATGGGCAGTAGCAGAATATATAGCAGATAAAGAAAAATGTGGAGCAAAAACACTATTTGCAACACATTATCATGAACTAACAGAATTAGAAGATAAACTAGAAGGAGTAAAAAATTATTCAATTGCTGTAAAAGAAAAAGGAGAAGATATTATTTTCTTAAGAAAAATAGTAGAAGGAGGAACAGATGAAAGCTATGGTGTTCATGTAGCACGCTTAGCTGGAGTTCCACAAAATGTAACAAAAAGAGCAAATGAAATATTAAGGAGCTTAGAAAGAAAGAGCATAATGAGAGATAAGGCCAAAGAAAAGGAAGACAAGAAACAAGTTACTGGTCAATTTGATATGTTTAATTATAAAATAGCTGAAATTGCTCATGAAATAGATAAAATTGATTTAAATCGGGTTAACACCAATAGAAGCATTAAATACATTAATGAGAATTAAAGAGAAGATGAGTTAAAAAAATTCTAATGATTACATAATAAAAACGAAACAATGACAAAAAACAAGTTGAATGTAATAAATATAGTAAAAAGATAGCGAGGAAACTATAGTATATAGAACCCTCTTTTCACTTGTAAAAAATTAAATATAATTATTGCGTACTAGCATCCAAACATACAAATTAGTACACATCATATATATAAGCATTTTAAAAGTTATCATAGATTAAATCAAATTATATGGTACATGTTGTAAATTATGTAAAACTGTGTTACAATATAGTTATAATTATTTTTTAAGGAGATGTAGATAATGGAAAAAAACTACAATGTTTGTGCACGGTCTAAAAGGAATGGAATAATATTCTATTCTCAAAAATGCTCTTTATTTGGCTCAGAGACATTTCGAGATGAATCTGGAAAAATCCAAACAAGAATAGTTCCTATTGAGTTTGACAATTATAAGGATTATTTAGAAAATAAAAGCCAAAAGAAAAATTTACCACTTATTTTCGATATAATGCTACTTACTATTTGTTTGTTATCAGAAAACATTTGGTTTATTATTGCAGCAGGTCAATTTTCTTTATTTGTATCATTTGAGCTTTTTGAATTTATAGAGAGGTCTTGTCAAAGGAAATCGAAGAAAGGAAATACTAAATCTATTGCAAGATATCATTCTGCAGAGCATATGGTGATAAATTGCTATGAAAAGCTAAAACGAATACCAACATTTGAAGAAGTAAAAAAAGCTTCACGTTTTCATAAGAGATGTGGAAGTAGTGCAAATATTAATAATATTGTTATGTACTTATTATTAAGTTTATCAACTGCATTTGTTGCAAATTGGAGCATTATTTTTTGTTTATCATTATGCATTCTTATTGTAATATTTAGATTGTTTGCAGATAAAAAAGGATGGCTTCGATTCTTGCAAGTATTTGTTACAGCAAAACCTTCTGATGAAGATATTGAATTGGCAATAGAAGGCATTAAAAACTATGAAATAATGGAAGCAGATTTAATTGAGATATTTAATATGCCACACGACTACATATTTAGATCAATTTAAGAGCAAGTCTCCTAAAACAATATTACAAGTGTAAAGAGCAGAAACGCAAAATTAAGGTTTTGTGTTTCTTTTTTTATATAAAATTAACAACAAAATTATTAAATATATATTTAATAACAAGCAATTATAATTTTCATACTATAAAATTCAAACTGTTAAAGTTACGGTTTCGACAAAAAATATATTTATAAAAAATTCTTTTAAATGGATTAACTTTATGATAATATTAATGTAACAATATTAATAGATTTTCTCTATTAATAAATTTTATTAATAAGTGATAGATATTTTAAGTACATAAACAGTATTTTTATTATAACAATAAAGATAACAAAGGAGGAAAAATGCAAAAAGTCCTTTACGAAAGAAAAAATAGAAAAATACAAGATAGTATAGAATATATATTAAATGCAGATAAAAAAGAATTTAATGAAATACTTAAAGTTTTAAGAAATTCAAAAGGAGTTTTAGATTTTTTATACCAAGAAGAAAAAGATAATCCAGATATGACACAGGAAATGTTCGAAATTTCTTTTTTTCTAAGAGGTTTATCTAAAATTGACACAAGTCAAATTAGTATAGAACAAAAAAATCGAATACAAAAATTGCAGTCATGTAGAACTAAGGATATTTTAAAAAAATTAATTGGCAAAGAATATAAATTAAGCAAAAAAGAAGTAGCAGATATTTTTAGTGTATTAGAAGGCAATGAATCATTTTCTGAACTTACAGATAGAAAAAAACAAGAAAATAAACAAAAAGCAAAATTTAAAAGTATATTTTCTTTTTTGAAATCAAGAAAAAACAAAGCATTACCAGAAGGAGAAAATTCTATAGAGGAACATTATATTCGGAATAATGAACAGAATAGTTTATGGAGATTATAATCTTCAGTTTCTTACATATGAACATAATAGTTATGCCGAAGTATTTAATTTGATTAACAATAGAATGATGGCCGAAAAAGAAATAAAAAGAAATCCAGTTATAATAGGAAAAGATGATGAACCAGATTGGAAAATTAATGATGAATTAAAAGAATATGTATATAAGGATATGCCTGAGAATTTAAATTCAGAAGAAAAGGCAATATGGATATATATGAAATTGTGTGAAACTCTTCAATATGATGATAGTAGAATTTTTGAAGACAAGGATAATAAGATTAATATTAATTTATTAGAAAATGTAAAACCAAAATCTAAAGTAATATGTTTCGATTTTGCTAGACTATATGCCAAATTTATAAACTCTATGCAAGATGACAATATAGAAGCTAAGGTAGTAGGGAGAAAAGAACATTTTTTTGTAAAAGTAATTAGTAAAGATATTGTTATGTCTGCAGAAGCCACAAATGCTATAAAAAATACTAATGAATTTTTTAAAGTAAAAATGGGAGTTCCAATAGAAGGAATACATGCATCATATGATCAAAAAGGAATTGTACAAGAATCAATAAAAAAATTTACTCCAATTATTTATAAAGATGTGCATACAATTAAAAGCTATATAGATATGCTTGATACTATAAGAGCAGAAGAAACTAAAAGAGATACTAAAACAAAAGGAAATGAATTATATAATAAGCTAACATCTTTAGCAAAAACAATGAAAGAAAATAATGTAAGTGGTACAGAAGCATTTATGGGAACAATAAACTTTGCAAAATTAGGATTTTTTGGAGATGATGTTGAAAAAGTATGGATAAAAAAGAAAACGCAAAGTAGAGAAGGTGGAATAAAATATAAAAGTTGTATTTCTGTTGGTAAAGAAGATAGTAATCAATTTTGTATATTAGATAGTGAAAGTATGCAAGTATTACAAATGAATAAAGAAGAGTTGTTAGAAAGATTTAAAAATGGAGAGTACAGTTATAAAGATAGTGACTATGTTATTAAAGCATTAAAAAAGGATTTACCAATTTCAGAAGAAGAGATAATAAAACAAGGAGAGGAGAATATAGAAAAATGATTACTATAAATGAGTTAAGACTTATGAATGATACATTAATTAATTACTATAAAGACTATGAACCTCAAAATGAAAAGAAATTATTAAAACATAGAATAATTCAAGAGATATTGAAAACCGAAAAATGCTTTAATAAAATGAGCAAGGAAGATGCAATAAAAATATTAAAAGATATTGGAATTTCAGAGTCTAATATAGATTCTACATATAATGATATAATTAAATAAGATAGTTTAGATTTTTAGTATATTTTTGAAAAAATAAAATCTAAATGTCATAAAGTATAACAGTAATTATCAAATTTGCACCCCACTAACTGTAAGTATTAGTAGGGTGTAAAATTTTTATGAGTCACTTTCATATAAATCTTCTATATAAACATTTTTTTCTTCATTATTATCAATAAAACCTACTTTAGCAACATTATTATCTACTTCTTGAATCCAAACAGGACGTTCATTATAATAAACATCATGTAATTCTTTATTTTTTAAAATTTCAGAAATCCTCTCACCATTCATATAATATACCTCCTATAACTATCATATTAATAATAGTATATACAAGCTAAAGGAAAAATATGTAACAATTTTATTTTTAACAATTACATGTAAATAGAGCTAAGAAATAACCTTGACTAAAAATAAATAAAGTTATAAAATAGTCTTCAAGACAAATGAGGAGGAAAATCTTATGCAAATTATATATGAAGAACATATAATCGATGTAAAAAAAGGAACAAAAGTAATTGATTTATTAAAAGATGAAATATCAAGATCAAGATATAAGGTTGTAGCTTGTCGTTTTAATAATGAAGTAAAATCACTTAATTATGAAATAAATTCAGATGGAAAAATAGAATTAATAGACCTTACTAATAAAGATGGAATGAGAATTTACAGAAGAGGTTTAATTTATATAATAGGAAAAGCTTTTTATGAAACTTATAAAGATGCACTTCTTACTATTAATTTTCAGTTATCAAATAGTATGCTTTGTGAAGTTTCAAACATGCAAGTTACAAAAGAGATGATTGAAAAAGTAGATAAAAAAGTAAAAGAAATTATAAAAAGAGATGCTCCTATTACAAAGGTTGCAATTACTAAAGAAGAAGCAGAAGCTTTTTATGAAAAAGAAAATACACTAAAAGGTAGATTACAATTAGATGTAAAAAACAAAAAAGAAATTATGTTATATTATTGTGAAGACTACTATAATTATTTTTATGGAGTTATGCCAATATCTACAGGAGTTACAGATATATATGAAATTTTAGAATATGATGGTAGATTTTTAGTTCGTTATCCAAGTAAAAAAGCACCAGATAGATTACCAGAATTTAAAGAAAATAAAAAGCTACTTGCAACATTAGATGATTATGAAGAAGTACATAAAACATTGAATGTACATACCTTATACAAGTTAAATAAAATTGTAAAGGAAAACAAAATAAAAGATTATATCTTATTAGATGAAGCTCTTCATGAAAAGAAAATGGCACAAATAGCAGATGACATTGTAAAAAGAGAAAAAGTAAAAGTAGTATTAATTGCAGGACCATCATCTTCAGGAAAAACAACTTTTGCTAAAAGATTAGGACTTCAATTAAGATTAAACGGATTAAAACCAGTTACAATATCTGTAGATAATTATTTTGTAGAAAGAACATTAAATCCTAAAGACGAATTTGGAAATTATGATTTTGAGTGTTTAGAGGCAATTGATATAGATTTATTTAATGATCATATACTAAGATTATTAAATGGAGAAGAAATAGAAGTACCAACATTTGATTTTGAGCATGGAACAAAAGTATATAAAGGAAACACTATGAGATTAAAGAAGATCAAGTTCTAGTAATAGAAGGAATACATTGCTTAAATGACAAACTTACATCTTTAATACCAAAGGAACAAAAATATAAAATATATATTAGTGCATTAACAGTTTTAAATATTGATTATTATAATAGAATTTCAACAACAGATACAAGATTAATAAGAAGAATTGTAAGAGATAATCAATTTAGAAGCTATTCTGCACTTCATACTCTTAAAATGTGGGATTCTGTAAATCGTGGAGAAGAAAAAAATATTTTTCCATATCAAGAAGAAGCAGATAGTATGTTCAATTCTTCTTTAATATATGAACTTGCAGTATTAAAAGATTATGCTATGCCATTATTAGAGAAAATAGATAGATCACATCCAGAGTTTTCAGAAGCCAAAAGATTATATAGAATGCTAGGTTATTTTGAATCAATACCAGAAGAATATGTACCACAAAATTCTTTATTAAGAGAATTTATTGGTGGAAGTATTTTTGAAGATTAAATTTGCATTCATCGGTGACAAATCGGTGACCCATCAGGGACAGAGCTTTTTTGTTGTTTTGATATGTGTAAGTGAATAATGCCCCAAAAGCTCCATCCCTGATGGGTAAGAAGTTAATTTTGAAAGGAAAATAAAATGTTAAGTAATTTTACAAAAATTGATGAAGAATTTATATGTGAAAATTGTGGCAAACATGTTTCTAAATTAGGGTATACATGTAGAAATCATTGTCCATATTGCTTACATTCTAAACATGTGGATGTAAATCCTGGAGATAGAGCAGAAGATTGTCATGGAACGTTAGAACCGATTGGATTAGAGATAGATTCTAAAAAAGGATATGTAATTGTTTTTAAATGTAAGAAGTGTGGAATGATTAGAAAAAATAAAGCGGCAAGAGATGATGATATGGATTTAATAATAAAACTTAGTGCGAAACATTAGAAATAAATTGTTAAATGTAATTCCTGTATAAACTGGAAAATAATGGGGATAATAATATAAAAAAGAAGGTGAATACATATGCAAGAAGAAAGTTTAAAATTGAAAGAAGGACTCATAAGAATTCCGAAGTATACATTGGGAGAAGAATTAATTAGTGCAATATCACATGGAATTGGAACAGGACTTGGAATTACAGCTCTTGTTTTATGTGTGGTAAAGTCTGCAATACATCATAATCCATATGCTGTTGTAAGTTCATGTTTATATGGAAGTACTCTAATTATTTTATATTTAATTTCAACATTATATCATAGTTTTAAGCCAAGTATTGGAGTTAAAAGAGTGTTTAGAATATTTGATCATTGTAGTATATTTTTACTTATATTTGGAACATATACACCATTTACATTAGTTATACTAAATGGTATAGTTCGGATGGATTATTTTTTCTATAATATTAGCTACAACTGTACTAGGTATAGTATTAAATTCAATAAATTTGGAAAAATATAAAAAGATATCAATGGCTTGTTATATAGTTATGGGATGGATGATTATATTTGCATTTAAACCAATGTATAGAGCTTTAGATTTAAATGGAATAATTTTACTAGTTACAGGAGGAATTGTATATACTATTGGTGCAGTAGTATATGGATTAGGAAAAAAAGTTAAATATATGCACTCATTATGGCACTTTTTTGTTTTAGCTGGTAGTATATTACATTTTTTATGTATTTATTTATATGTTGTATAAATTTAATATAGTAATTAAACAACCAGTATGAGAAAAAATTATAAAGTTTGAATAATAATAAATAGAAAAATGGAAAAAAGTTCTTGCAAAATAAAGGGAGTAGTGATAAAATAAAAACATATTTAAAAGGGAGTAGCTTAAAAAATACTAATCAACAATCTCGAATTATTATCTGGTTAGTAACCTTATAAACTAAGGAAGCAAGACTTTTAAAGAAAGTATTATATGGAGTAAAAAATATAATAAGTTCTTTAAGAGTCTTATTTTTATATAATAGACGTTTATAGAAAATATATTATATAAACTAGCCATATAAAGAAGTAATTTTCAAGAAAGGATGAAAAATATTGGAAAAAAATTGGTTTAGTAAAAGTGTAGAGGAAGTAAAAAACGAATTAACAACAGATTTAGAAAAGGGTCTTACAAATGATCAAGTAACAAAACAAAGAGAAAAATATGGAACAAATGAATTAAAGGCTCAAAAAAAGAAGAGTTTATTTGTAAAATTTTTAGAACAATTTAAAGATTTTATGATAATAGTTTTAATTATAGCAGCAGTTGTTTCAGGTGTTATTGGATACACAAAAGGAGAAGGAATTACAGATTCCATTATTATTTTAATAGTAGTTGTTGTTAATGCAATTATAGGTGTTGTGCAAGAACAAAAGCAGAAAAATCATTAGAAGCACTTACAAAAATTAAGTAGTCATGTTGCAAAAGTTATGAGAGATGGAAAATTAACAGTAGTACCATCTAAAGAATTAGTACCAGGAGATGTTGTAATATTAGATACAGGAGATTTTATTCCAGCAGATTTAAGAATTATAGAAGCAGTAAATTTAAAATCACAAGAATCAGCATTAACTGGAGAATCTGTTCCAGTAGAAAAAAATCAGATACAATAAAGATGAAAAAGTTGGAATTGGAGATAGAAAAAATATGCTATTTTCTTCTAGCTTATTACTTATGGTAGAGGAAAAGGTATTGTTGTTGAAACAGGAATGAATACAGAAGTTGGAAAGATTGCAGGAATTATCAACGATACTGTAAAATCTGAAACACCACTTCAAACTAAGCTTAATAAATTAGGTAAAACTTTAGGATTAGCAGCACTTGTAATTTGTGCAGTTATTTTCGTAATAGGACTACTTTATGGAAAAGCACCACTTAATATGTTTATGACAGCTGTATCACTTGCTGTTGCTGCAATTCCAGAAGGATTAGCAGCTGTATCTACAATAGTTCTTGCTATTGGTGTACAAAGAATGGTAAAAAGAAATGCTATTGTAAAAAAATTACCAGCGGTTGAAACATTAGGAAGTGCATCAGTTATTTGTTCAGATAAAACAGGAACATTAACTCAAAATAAAATGACTGTAAAGAAAAGTTTTTTATGATGGAAATTTAGTAAATTTAGAAGATGTTAAACAAGAAGATATAAAGGATGACTTAGAGAAACTTATATATGTTAGTATGTTATGTAATGATACAAAAGTTGGAAAAGACAATGAACTAACAGGAGATCCAACAGAAACAGCTTTAATAGATATGGGATTTAATTTATCTTTTAAACCTGAACTTTTTGAAATGCTTCCAAGAGTGGCAGAAATTCCATTTGATTCAGATAGAAAATTAATGACAACAATTCATAAACTAAATGATAAATATATAGTTTATACTAAAGGTGGAGTAGATGAATTATTAAAAAGATGTAACAAATATATAATAAATAATGGACTAAAAGATGACTTAGATTCATATAAACCTGCAATATATAACAATAATGAGGAAATGGCTAAAAATGCATTAAGAGTACTTGCAATGGGATATAAAGAACTAGACCATAAGCCAACAGAAGAAGAAATTAAAAACATAGAATCTGATTTAATATATATTGGAATGGTTGGTATGATAGATCCACCAAGAGAAGAAGCAAAAGATGCTGTAGAAAAATGTAAATCAGCAGGAATAAAAACAGTTATGATTACAGGTGACCATAAAATAACAGCAATAGCAATAGCAAAAGCATTAGGAATATTAGAAAATGAAAAAGAAGCTATAACAGGAGCAGAACTTGAAGAAATGTCTGATGAAGAATTAAAGAAAAAAGTTAGAAATATTTCAGTTTATGCAAGAGTTTCTCCAGAACATAAAGTTCGTATAGTAAAAGCATGGCAAGCAAATGGAGAAATAGTTGCTATGACTGGTGATGGTGTAAATGATGCACCAGCACTAAAAAAAGCAGATATTGGTTGTGCAATGGGAGTTGTTGGTACAGATGTTGCAAAAGAAGCAGCAGATGTTATTTTAACAGATGATAACTTTGCAACAGTAGTTTCTGCTGTTGAAGAGGGAAGAAGAATATATAATAATATATTAAAAGCAATTCAGTTTTTATTATCAAGTAATGTTGGTGAAATTATAGTATTATTTGTTGCAATTTTAATTACACCATTATTAAGTAATATATTTGGAATAGATATAAAATTAATAGAACCTTACTACCAATTCATATATTATGGGTAAATTTAGTAACAGATTCTTTACCTGCTTTAGCTTTGGCAGTAGATCCAGCAGAAAAAGATATTATGAATAGAAAACCTTTAAAACCAGGTAAAGGAATATTTACTAAGGGAATGACATGGAGAATTGTTTATCAAGGAATAATGATAGGTTTAATAACACTTGCAGCATTTGTAATTGGCCTAGCAACACCTGATAGTAGCCTGCCAGAAGTGTATAATGATGCAGGAGTAAGATTATCAAATGAAGAAGTAAAAGTAGAGATTGGTCAAACAATGGCATTTACAGTTCTTGCACTTTCTGAACTTGTTCATGTGTTTAATATTAGAAATAATAAAGAATCTATATTTAAAACAAATCCATTTAATAATGGAAAATTAATACTTGCGATAATTGTATCAGCAGCATTAATGCTTGTTATATTATTAATACCAGGACTTAGACATATATTTAGTATTCCAGTATTACCAACTCAAAATATAATAGAAATTATATTACTTGTTTTTACACCACTTATTATTGTTGAATTGTTTAAGTTATTTAAAATTAATACTGCAAAAGATGAGTAGGTTTTAATATTAATAGATTAAATAAGAAAATCCAGTCTAATAAGTATGAAGTGGTAAAATGAAAGTAGACACAAAAAGTCTGCTTTCATTTTTTTGTTTTATATAATCTTCTAAAATCCACTTTTTTTAATATTTATAATTAAGACATTATAATACTATATAAATTTATTATAAAACTGATCAGAAATATAATGAATTAATAAAATAATAAAAAAAGAAGGAAGGTAATTTTTATGGCAGATCAAATGGTAATGAGAGTACAAGAGTGGTTAAATAGTACTTATGGAAATGTGACAGGTTGGGAAAATGTCATTGAAGACGGTTATACAGGAAACGACACTGTTGCTGGTTTAATAAGAGCACTACAAATTGAATTAAATACAACTCCTGATGGAATATTAGGAAATGGAACAGTAAACTTATTTAATAATAGATTTACAAATGGATTGTCTATTCAAATAGGAAATAGCAATGAAAATACTAATATTATTTATATACTACAAGGAGGTTTCTTTTGTAGAGGAATACATCCTGGAGAATTTTCAGGAGTGTTCGGAAATTCTACTGAAGAAGCAGTAAAGCAATTACAACAACAGATAGGTATATCAAACCAAGATGGTATTGTTACAGGTAAATTAATGAGAGCAGTTTTGACTACTGATGCATTTACATTAGTTAATAATGGAGATGAAAATATAAGAACAATTCAACAAAGCCTTAATCAAAAATATGGTTCAAATCTTTCAAGATATGTTCCAACAAATGGCATTTATGATAGACAAACTAATATTGCTCTTATATCAGCTATACAGATTGAGAATAACTTAGCTGTAGATGGTCTTTGGGGAGATGATACATATAATAGCTGTCCATTACTTAATGTAGGAAGTTCTAATAGAAATATGATTTATATTTTACAATATCTATTATATTGTAATGGATTCAATCCAAATGGATTTGATGGAGGATATGGAAATGGTGTAAAAAATGCTGTTAAATCTTTTCAATCTTTTTGTGCATTAGAGGCTGATGGAATATGTGGGAAACAAACTTGGGCTTCTCTAGCTGTTAGCTATGGTGATAAAAATAGAACTACTTATGTATGTGATACTAGATTTGAAATTACACATGACAGAGCACAAATATTAAAGAATAATGGATATACAACAGTGGGAAGATATTTAACCGGCGGTGATTTTAAAGAATTAAGAGATAATGAATTAGAATTAATATTATCAGAAGGATTAAAAATGTTTCCTATATTTCAAGAAAATGGAAGAAGTTCAAGTGATTTTAATTCAGATAAAGGAAGAGAGAATGCTCGTAGTGCTATTACAGCTGCAAAAGCTAAAGGTATTCCTAAAAATACTATAATATATTTTGCAGTAGACTATGATGCTTTAGATTATGAAGTTACAGATTATATAATTCCTTATTTTTATGGAATCAAAGAAGTATTTCAATCAAGTATTAATACTCTTAATTATAGAATAGGTGTATATGGAGCAAGAAATGTATGTACCAGAGTATCTAATTATGGATATGCAATTAGTAGTTTTGTAAGTGATATGTCAAGTGGATTTAGTGGAAATTTAGGATATGTACTACCAAGTAATTGGAATTATGATCAAATTAATAATATAGTATTAACAGATCCGATATATGGAAGCTTGGAAATAGATAAGGTAGTATGTTCAGGAAGATATGACTCTGTTAATACTATAAATAAAAATAAGTATACGTATAACAAGTTAAAAAATATATATGAATATGCGTTACAAAAAAAAGGTTCTATTAGAGATGCAAATGCTTCAGTATTAGATTATCTTAGAGATAAATATATAGGAATTGGATGGAATCAAGTATGTGGACTTCCTGATACAGAATTTATACAAGAAGTTAAAGAAAAATTTCCAGAATATACTCCTGAATCATTTATAGTAAATTGTGGAGATATAGAATTTAAATTAGACCACCTTGCGGTAGTAGCAGAAGCATATATAAGCCTTTTAGGAAATATAGAAGAAGTAAGAGAATATGGAGGATGGGCTGGAGATTTAGCTCAAATAGGTGCAGTATTACAAGAAAAATATGGTGATAATTCAGCTGGTCTTGATTATGAAGATATTAGTATTTTAGTAGGATGCACAGAAGTAGATGCATTAAAATATGGCTTTACATCAGCAGAAGTAACAGGCTTTTGTCTAATAGATTTATATCAAGATATGGATGGAGCAGTAATAGGGAAAAGACTATCTAATGAGTCCTTATTGGATATTTTTGATGATTATTATTTAGGTGAAAAATACTTTAGGAGAGCTAATTTATTTTATGAAGCATTAAACAAAAGTGGATATGAAGGAAATACTAAGTATGATACTTTGATAAAATTAGCAAGAATATATTCAAATAATCCATATGGGTTTGCACAGATTTTTGGTTATATGTTTGGAAGTTTTAATGAAGTGGCATGGGGAGAGTGCTTAGCACAAGGTTTTGCTACAAAAGTTAATTCAATGATAAATAATGAGAATTCTTGAAATAATAACCTGTCTATTTTATTATTGAATATAAATTATTAATAAATGATAGAGAATGTAAATTTTAGAATTTTATATTCTCTATCTTACGTCTACATTACGTATACAATATAATAATACTTTTATTATATATAAGTAAAAAGATAAAAAAAGATAAAAATGACTTACTATACAAGTTAAAAAAAATATGTATATAATTTAACCAGCTAAGTATTAATATATTTTTAATGATAGGAGCACTGAGGGAGAGAAAATGAAAAAAGTTAGATCTTTGTTAATAGTATTATTAACTATAAATATTTTACTATCACTAACATTATTATGGTGGATATTAAATAATTTTAGTGAATATATTCTAGATGTGAACGAAGATAATAGAGAAGAAGTTGTAAGTTTATTAAAAAAAGCAAATATTGAATTATATGAAAAACAAGATTTAACTAAAGTAAAGTCAAAACAAGGACTAGGTGATGTATATCTTTTTCTATATTATGAAAAACATACAATAGTAGGAGATAAAGAAGAAGTGACAGATTATATTATAAAAGAAGGAGAAAAGGTTGGATACTATCAAGAGAAAATATATAATTTTTCAAAAATAACTATAATTATAATTGTAATTTTAATAATACTTAATGAAATAATAGATAGAATATTAAATAGAAAACTGAAAAAAAACAATACTAGTATAGATTAATATAAGTGAAGATAAAAGGAGAATTTATAATAAAAAATATAATTCTTTTATTAAAGAATAAAAGAATATTAAGAATATATAAAAAAAATTTTATGTTAATGCACCTAAAACTAACTAAAAAGTTATCTTATTATACGAGGAGGTAAAAAATGCATGAACTAATTAATCGTTCCAAAAATGGAGATGAAAAAGCTTTTACAGAATTAATATTAAATATAAAAAATGATTTATATAAAATTGCAAAAACAAGACTAAGCAATGATAGTGACATTAATGATGCGATACAAGAAACAATAATAAAAGCTTATAATCACTTAAAAAAATTAAAAGATGATTGTAAGTTTAAAAGCTATATTATAAAAATATTAATTAATGAATGTAATAACATTTATAAAAAGAAAAACAAAAAAGATAAACTTATAAACAAAATGGAATCAGAAGAACTATTAAAATATACAAAAGATTCAATACAAACAAGTAATTCAAAAATAGATTTTGAGATATTAATTGAGTGTTTAGAATATGAAGAGAAAATTATTATAACATTATTTTATAATAATAGATATACTTGTAGTGAAATTGCTGAGATTTTAAATATTAATATTAATACAGTAAAAAGTAAAATAACCAGAACCAAACAAAAAATTAGAAAATACTACAAGGGAGGTGCTTTTTATGAATAATAACTGTGATGAGATTGATAATCTATTGTTTGAGTATTTTAAAGATAATGAATATGTTCCTGACATAATAACAAATGGCATAGAAAATGCTATGAATAATAAATATAAAAAATATAAAATTTTTTTATTAATTAGGAAATTTATAATTACAATTATAGGCATTTTAACTATTACAGGAAGCATTGTATTTGCTAAAGATATTAAAATTTTTGTTAATAACTTAATAGAAAATATATATGGAAATTATAATGATGGTATTACTACTGTAATAGATAATGGCTATTCTCAATGTATAGATATGCAATATATTGAATCAAATAACATAAAAGTAAAAATTAACCAAATAACAATGGATGATTATAACTTAGGTATTGTATTTAATATTCAAATAAATCAAAAAGAGTATTTAAAAGATTTATATAATATTCAGTTTCAAAATTTACTAATTATGGATGAAAGCAATAATGTAATATTTGCAGAATATGAAAATCAAGAAGAATTTATTAAATATTGTGAAGAAAATAACCTTGATAAGGGTACCTATGGAATAGGATATGCAAATTGTAGTGCAAATGGAAGTATATTGAATATTCAGGATAATAATATTATGTACTCTTTTTATACAACATCTGAAAAGTTTCCGAATTCTAAAAAATTAACTATTAAATTTGATAAAATATATTTGTTAAATAATAAAATATTTGATGAAGTAAATAATAAAAAAGCAAATAATCACATAGCAACTATAGAAGGAAGTTGGAATATGGATATAAGCCTTGGAGAGATGCAAAGTGATAGAAAAAGTATAGAGTATATTATAACAAATATAAATGATAGTAATACAACTGTAACAAAAGCTAGTTTATCAATGGCAAATATGGAGCTAGAATTAATAACAAATAGTGACAAAATTGATTTTAAGAAATTACAAGAAAGAAGAAATATGAATGTAAGAGATATGATACCTTTTTATGGTATATATATAGAAGCATCAAATGGTAAGAAGTTTTTCCAGTCTAATTCAGGAAGGAATGGCTATGATACTTTAAATAATGGAAAAATAAGATATTATACAACTTTTGACTATACATACTTTGATAAGACAGAAAACATAAGAATAGTGTTACCTACAAATAAAAGACAAGATTTAATAATTGAATTAAAAGTAAATAATTTTGAGACTCAGTAAATTACTGAGTCTCATTCCTTAAAACATAATGATGTTTTGATTTAGAGCAAAGGAAAATCTTTGTGTTTTTTACTTATGATTGAAATATATTAGGTTTTCTGACTTTGAGCTTATTTATAGTCTATCCATACATGGAAACTTGCTCTTCTGCCATCATGAACGCCACCATTACCTGTTGTCCAGATATCATAAATCATCCTATAAACACCTTGGTATGTTATATCTTTCCAAGGACCTACATACATGCAATATCCATTTGAATCAGCAGTGTTTGGATTGTAATGGACAGTCCAACTAAAGAAATCAGTTGACAAAGAAGCACTTAATGCATCATTGCCATCAACAGGTTTATAGGCTACAGCAATTCTTGCCTGGTGTCCATAAATTGTATGCCAAGCACCAATATTACTATTGGTAAAAGTAACTTCGCCCCAATAATCTGTTTTATAAGTCTCCCGTATTGAAGAACTTTCAGAAATCAGAGTATCGATTTGGCTCCTTAGTTTTTGTGCCTCCTCGCTATTCTGAATTACTTCAGCAATAGAGGGGGCTGTTTCAGGAATATACCCTGTGTCTGCGGCTATAGCAGGCATGCTGCCTACCAGTGTTACTAAAGTGATTACAAAACTCACAACAAAGCTTAATACCTTTGAACTAAATGTCCGTTTCATAAAAAATATCCTCCGTTTAATCATAGAAATTCCTTTGCTCTTACTAATAAAAGAATATTAGTTATAAAATTATAACTTATAATTATTAAGTTTTGTAAAAAAGATAAAAAAAGATAAAAAAGATACAATTATAATTCATATTTTAGTTTTTTCACAATAGTCATCATTACCATTTTTGGGGTAGGTTTTTCATTATTATATAAACTAAAGTATTTATTTAGTTTCTTGATTTCGCAATCATAGCACATTAAATTTGTTGCATTTATTATGTTTGTTTTTATGGAATTAATACTTTTTTTATGTGATTTAGATATAATATTGTAAATTGTTTTCTCTATTTTTATATCTTCAATATAGGTAAAGCTATACAATAACTTTATAGCTTCTTGAAGATAATTGGTTCCAACATACGAAAGATTATAATTTAAATAATCTAGTTCATTATAAATTCTGTAGTCTAAGGATTTTTTTTCATCTTCTTTTATTTTAATTAAATCATTTAATTTTTTTAAGATAGTTTCAAATCCTGATAATTTATTAGTATATGTATATAGATATGGGTTACCTATAACTTGTGATATTAAATCAATTTCTCCAGATACTACTATGATTGATTTTTTATATTTAGTTAATTTTCTTGATTCAATTTCTTTAAAAATTTCTATACCATTTAAATTTGGTAAATTCAAATCAAGTAAAATTATATCAATATTCTTTTTATCTCTTAATATAATATCTAATGCTTCTTTTCCATCTGTTGATATTTTATATAATCTTAAATTAGAGTTGTTTGATAATAGTAAATTAATTAGATTTTTTATGTAATAAAGATCATCTTCAATTATTAATAAATTAACCATATTTTTACCTCTTTATTATCTTTTTTTGTGTTTTGAATTATTATAAGGAAAAATTTAAAAAAAATCCCAAGAATATTGTCGAAAAATAAATAACAAAATTTATTTTTTTGTAATAGATTAATCTACCTTTTATTTTCGACAATATTCTTGGGATTTTGCTTATTAAAAACAATATAATAACAACAATATGTTAAATTATGGGGAAAATTAATAATATAATGAAAATTTAATTTGTACAAAAGAGATAGAAAGATGTAAACATAAGTTAAAGTACTCGTATTAAAAAAGGAAATTTAAATCTATCTGGAGTACAAATCGAATATATCCATGTACTTCAATGTTCATGGAGTGATTTTTATTGAATAATTTAATAATGTCATTAAACAAAATAGATAGGTGTATTGTATATAATGCATTTATCTATTTTTCCATTTCAGTACAAATTGAAATATATAGAATTAGAGCTCCTCCATTTTGAATTCATTAAATTTAATTATTCAAAATGGAGGAATAGAAATGAAAAGAAAAAGAGATAAATATAATCCATATAAATTACTTTTTGACCAAAATAACCAAAAATATATAATAATATTTAAAGATAGTCAAAATATAAATTTTTCTGTAGAAGTTACAGAAGAAATTTATTTCACATTTGATTCATTTGAATTAGAAGATAAATCACAAATGAATAAATATGATAGACATATAGAACATTCTAAAATTACAGAAGTAACATTAAATAAAAGAGCAGTAAATAAAGAATGTACTATTGAAGAAGTGATTTTTTCAAACATAGAAAAAGAACAAGTACATAAAGCAATTTTGAAACTGCCAGAAATACAAAGAAGAAGAATAAAGATGTATTTTTTTGAAGAATTAACCCAAAAAGAGATTGCTAATAGAGAAGGCGCTTCTATTAGAGCTGTGCAATATAGTATAAAAATAGGATTAGAAAAATTAAAAAAATTATTAGAAGAGACTTCATAAAAAGATAGATAAGTGAGGAAACAAGTGAGAGATAAAAATCTTACTTGTTTTATTTTTTACTTGAAAGGAGGCAGATAAATAAAATAGGCATTACTATAAAAATTGTTGAAAAATATCATTAGAGTGGGAGAAAATTTAAATAAATAAGTTATTGATAGTGATCCAGATTTAATTAAAATTGGACAAGAATCAATTATTAAGGAGTAAAAAGATGGATGAACGTGAAATTAGAAAGTTTATTTTCAAAGAATTATCAAAATTTAATTTTAAAAAATATACGAAAGGGTTCAAATTTTTAAATGAAATAATTTATATATGTATTATTGATATTGATGCTATGGATAATCTAAGTAAAAATGTTTTTCCAAAGGTTGCAAAAAAATATCATGAGAAATCATATTTAAATATAAAATGGTGTATAGATAGAGTTATAAATACTATGTATAATAATACAGAAATGAATATAGTATGTAAATACTTTAATCTTGATAGTAATATAAAACCTAGTTTGAAACTTATTACGTATACAGTTGTTTGTAAATATAATTTAGAAATAATAAAAAAACAGACATAATAATGTTTTAATAAGAAAGTAAGTTTATACATAAAGTATAAAATAAAGTATTTGACTTTATAAGTTCGTCGTTTACAATTATTTGAATATGAAATAGTAGAATAGAGAATTACTCAAAGAGTCAAAATGGACGGTTTCAAAAGAATGTTTTTCTAATTTTGTAAAAGTGTTCTTTTGAAACCGTCTACTTTACGAATTTAAACAAAAAATATAAAATAAGTACTATCAAATTTTGATATATTGTTATATAATTAGACAAGAAAAGTAAGGGGATATTTTTATGTATGATTTAATTGTTACAAAACAAAAAAATGATAAAACAAAATTATTAATAATATTATTAATAATTTGCTTTTTCTTATGTTTATTTTTTATAATTGGAATTAACAAAATAAATATTGCAAATAATAAGGATATACAAGTGGTAAAGATGACTGAAATAGATATAAATGATGTAATAGCAAAACAAAAGAAATTAGAAATGAAAAATAGAAACAAACTTGCTTTAACACAAGAACAAATAGATATAATAAATAATATTTATTCATCAAGTGAAGAAAAAAGAGTTTATTTAACATTTGATGATGGACCATCAAAAGATATAACTCCATTAATATTAGATATACTAAAACAAGAAAATGTCAAAGCAACATTTTTTGTATTAGGAAATAGAGTAGAACAATATCCAGAAATATTAAAAAGAGACTTTTGAAGAAGGTCATTATATAGCAAATCATGGATATTCACATAAATATAGTAGTATTTATACTAGCATTGAATCTGTATTAGATGAATATAATAAAACAGAGCAATGTATAAAAACAGCACTAGAAAACAAAGACTATAATTCCAGAGTATTTAGATTTCCTCGGACGGTTCAATAGGTGGAAAATATCATCAAATTAAACAAGATACAAAAGAGCTATTAAAAGAGAACAATATTGCGTTTTTAGACTGGAATGCTCTTAGTAATGATTCGGCTGGTAGCAATACTAAAGAAGAGATAATGAAAAATATTACAGAAACAGTAGGAACAAAAAATAGTGTGGTTATATTAATGCATGATGCAAGTGATAAAATATTAACTTATGAAACTTTACCAGACATAATTAATTATTTAAAGGATAATGGTTATGTGTTTAAAAATCTTTATGATATTTTATAAAAATTCATTAAAGTAAGTACTAATTAAAGCTAAGAAAATCAAAGAATTTAAAATACAAAATTGTTAAAAATGGAGGAATTTTATGTATGATGCAATAGTTATCGGAAGTGGACCTGCTCGGAATTACTTCGGGGATTTACATGAAAAGAGCAAATTTAAATGTATTAATTATATCTAAAGGGTATGGAGCTCTAAAAAAAGCAGAAAAAATAGAAAACTATTATGGTATAGATAAAATAAATGGCAAAGATTTACATGATATCGGAATAAAACAAGCAGAAAAATTAGGGATAGAAATAGTTAAAGATGAAGTGATTCGGGATTTATAAAGACGAAAGTTTTGTAGTCGAAACTGTTAATTCAGAATATGAAGCTAAAAACGTGATACTTGCAACAGGAAAAGAAAGACTTACTCCTAAAATCAAAGGTATAAAAGAATTTGAAGGAAAAGGTATTAGCTATTGTGCTGTTTGTGATGCGTTTTTTTATAGAAATAAGAATGTTGCAGTACTTGGAAGCGGAAATTATGCAATTCATGAAGCAAAACAATTAAAGCAAGTAGCAAAATCGGTAGTATTATTAACAAATGGAGATAAAAGAATAGAAAATAGAGATATAGATATAGATGTAAACGAAAAAAATATAAAAGAAATAAGAGGAAGTAATAAAGTAGAAGAAATACAATTTTTAGATGATACAACATTAACACTTAGTGGAATATTTATTGCAGTTGGAACTGCTACTAGTACAGACTTAGCAAAAAAAATAGGTGCAATAATTCAAAATAATAACATAAAAGTAAATGAAGAAATGCAAACATCAGTTGAAGGATTATATGCATGTGGTGATTGTACAGGAGGTTTACTTCAGATTTCAAAAGCGATTTATGAGGGAACAAAAGCAGGTTTGACAGTTATAGATACTGTAAAAAATAAAGCTTAGATAAAAATAGTTATTACTAAAAATTAAGAAAATTATTTTTATAATAGTAACACAAAATAATTTAACAATTTGAAATGAAATAAAAATTTTTATTAATAAAATGGTTCCATTATACCAAATTAAAAATTAATGGAGAAAGGTAAGTATAATTTTAATATTATACAAGGTACAAAATATGAGTGTTTTAGAAATAACAAGTAATAATTTTGAAGAGGAAGTTATAAAATCAGATAAACCAGTATTGGTTGACTTTTGGGCAAGTTGGTGTATGCCCTGTAAAATGATGTCAAAAACAGTAGAAGAAATTGCAAATGATATGGGTGAAGAAGTAAAAGTGTGTAAGATAAATATCGATGAAGAACAAGACTTAGCTGTAAGATTTGGTGTAATGAGTATACCAACTTTCTTAGTATTTAAAAATGGAAAAGTATCAGATATGACAGTTGGAGTGCAAGAAAAAGAAAATATTATAAAATTATTGAAATAGAATAAAATATAAAAATGTTTAGAGCGAGGTAAAGATAGTGATTTATCTTGCTTTTTTGAAGTGAATTTTCAAATATATAATTCATAGCATGTATTTTAAGTAATCTGCGATTTGTAATAGCATGTAAAATAGCATTGTTACCAGACTATAGACATTACACATTAAACAGCAACATACCATTAAAGAAAATTAATTTTTTATTTGTATTTTTATGTATTATAATATATAATTATGAAAAACAATGAAAGAGCAGATGAAGGATTATATAAAAAACATAAAATCAGGTTCTAGGAGGAAGTCATAAATGAAAATAATATATGGAACAGGAAATACAGGTAAAGTAGAACAAGTAAAAGAATTTTTAGAATATAAAAAATCTACAATAGAAATAATTTCTTTAAAAGATATTAAATTTAATGAACATATAGAAGAGAATGGTAAGAGCTTTGAAGAAAATTCTTTAATAAAGGCATTAGCAATAAAAGAATACTGTAATAAAAATAATATAAATGAAATAATTATGACAGATGATTCAGGATTATGTATAGATGCATTAGGAGGAAAGCCTGGAATTTATAGTGCAAGATATGCAGGAGAAAATGCTAGTCAAATAGATGTAATAAACAAAATATTAAATGAGATGAAAGACATAGAAGATCCAAATAGAACAGCTAAGTTTATTTGTATATTAACAGTAATTTTGCCAAATAATGAAAAAATAATATGCAGGGGAGAAACAATTGGAAAAATAGCAAAACAGCCATCAGAACTTGGAAAATTAACATATGGACCAATATTTATACCAGATGGTTTTGATAAAACATTAAATGAATTATCGCCAGAAGAACTGCGGAGATACGCATAGAGAGAAAGCTTTAATGCAAATGATTAAAATGATAGAGAAGAGAAAGTTTTAATTTAAACGATTCAAAAGATAAAGGAGAAAAATAATATGATTAGAAATACTGCTAATGATATTTTAGAATTACTAAAGAACGGAACAGGGTTAGAAAAAGAAAGAGTTTTTAACAGCCCAGATAGAGATATTCAAAAGATAATATCAATTATATTAAATGAATGCAGATGTAGTATAGCTGATAGAAATGGAGTTACAAAAAAAGAAGAAAGTAATATGGATATTGTAAAAATTAGAAATGTTGTAATGACGTTTTTGAGTGATATACAAGAACTACAAGAAGAATTAGTACTATCTGTTTTAACAAAAGATGAAATTATTGGTCCTTTTATAAAATTGAAATTTACTAAAGGTTATGATAAAGATTTTGAAAAATTTGATATGGAAATTGATGAACCTTTTGAAGATGATTTTAAAATTATATTTGGATGTAATGATGATAATGTAAAAGAAAAGATATTAGATGAAATAATAAATCCATATATTAAAAATTTAATACATAATGATCGAACATTATCTGAAAGAGATAAAATTGGAGCATTTTTTGATAGAAATTTTGGCAAAAGAAAAGATAATAATGAATTAATTAAAGAATATAAGCAAATTATAAAAGAAATATCTACTATAGGAGAAGAAAGAATCGATAATACAGCAAATTATATATTAAAAAATATAATGGAAAATAGATATTTTAAAAATGAAATTATAAAAAATGCAATTAAAGATACAGATTTGCAAATATTAGGAAGAAGGTATGTTACTTTTAATAATTTAGTAAATTCTATGACAAATGACACATATGAAATGTTAATAAAAAAAGAATCGCCAAATAAACAGATAAATGAAATAAAGCAAATATATTATGATATTGTGGCACAGTTAATAATATTATCTACAAATTTCAGAGAGTTAACAAAATCAAAAATCGAATCACAAATTAAACAAATAAATAAAGGTATAAGTAGTAACTTATACGAAAATAATAAAAGATATGTAAATTCAGAAACTGGTTATAGAAATATTGATACTAGTATAGAAAAAAATAATTGTGAAATAAGATTTGTAAAACATGAAGATATAGAACAGGCAATGAAGAGTTTATGTCTTTCGATAAAGAAATTATTAAAAGATGGAGAAGATTTAGAAAATAGAGATTTTATCAAAGAAGTTACAAGAATTAGTTATCGTTTAGTTAGGATAAATCCTTTTATAGATGGAAATATAAGAACTAGTAAAGCAGTAGCAAATATCCTATTACAAGATAGAGATATGGTTTCATATTTTGATAAAGAAGAAAGAGATGAATACATAAATACTATTAATAAAGCTCATTTACTAATTGCAGAAAATTCTAAGATAGAAAAAGAATATATGAATAATTTAGTAACAAATCAAGAAAAGTGTAGAGAAATAGAAGATAAATTTTTGTCTATGTGGATGTAGTGAAATAACCAATAAAAAAACAACACATCTAGCTTTCCTGAGCGAATAGTGTTGTTACAACATATCTTGGAAACCACGTTTGTGGTTTCTTATTTCCTATATTTATTATACAAACATAACTTTGAACTATCAAATTTTTCTAATTGCATTTCTTGCAAGTTCATCACATCTATTATTAAATTTGTTATCACTATGTCCTTTTACTTTTATAAATTTTACTTCATGAACTTTGGTAAGATTATATAATTCTTGCCAAAGTTCTTTATTTTTAACAGGTTCGTTTCCGGCTGTTTTCCAATTCTTTTTTACCCAATTGTAAATCCAGCCCTGATTAAAAGCATTCACAACATAAGCACTATCACTATATAAATTAACTTTGCAAGGATATTTTAGTAATTTTAATCCTTCGATTACAGCTGTTATTTCCATAATATTATTAGTTGTATTTTTACTACATCCTGAAATTTCCTTTGAAACGTCTTTGTACATTAAAATAGTTCCCCATCCTCCAGGACCAGGATTTCCAGAACATGCACCATCTGTATAAATTGTAACTTCTTCCATGAATCATTAACTCCTTTCAAAATGTTACTAGTCAGTCATATTTAACTGTAACTAGTGAGAGTGGAATATTTGGCACAAAATTTATATTTAAAGTTGACTATTAACTTTAAAAACATGCAAAAAAATATAAAATAAAAATAATTCTATTGGAACTTTTTATAATTTGTGATATTATATCAGTAAACTGAAAGCATGTCTAGAGCAAAAATGATTATACAAGAGAGGTGATGAAATTTTGGCAAGAGTTTTAGGTATAATTGCAGAATATAATCCTTTTCACAATGGACATTTATATCATTTACAAAAATCTATAAAAGAGACTGAATCTGATTATGTTGTAGCTATAATAAGTGGTAATTTTGTTCAAAGAGGAAATAGTTCTGTTATAAATAAATGGAAAAAAGCAGAAATGGCATTAAAATCTGGTGTCAATTTAGTAATAGAATTACCAAGTGTTTATAGTATATCAAGTGCAGAAAATTTTGCTTTTGGAGCTATAAAGATATTAAATGAGCTAAAAATTGTAAAACATGTTTCTTTTGGTACAGAAACAAGCGATATGGCAGCTTTAAATAATATTGCGAATCTTTTATTACAAGAACCAAAAGATTATCAATCTATTTTGCAAGAAGAATTAAAAAAAGGTGTATCTTTTCCTAAAGCAAGAGAAGTAGCAGTACTTAAAGTTTTTAATGATAATAGAAGATATGGAAACATTATGTCTAGTCCAAACAATATACTTGGAATAGAATATTTGAAATCTATAAAAAGATTAAAAAGTTTTATGAAGCCTCATTTGGTAAAAAGAGAAAGAGTTTTTTATAATGATGATGCAGTGGTAGATGATTTTGCAAGTGCTACAGCAATTAGAAAATTACTTGCAAGAAATCAAACTGAAGATTTAAGTAAGGTTTTACCAAAAAGTAGTTATGAAATATTAATGGAAGAACTAAAAAAACAAAATGTTGTATTAGATATATCAGAGTATGAAAAAGAGATAATTTATAATCTTAGAAATATGTCATTAAAACAAATACAAAATATACCAGATGTATCCGAAGGGCTAGAAAATGCAATAAAAAATGCAGTAAATTCATGTAACAATTTGCCAGAATTACTAAATATGATTAAATCTAAAAGATATACTCGGTACAAGATTACAAAGAATACTTATATGTTCACTTTTAGGAATTACTAAGAAGAATATGGAAATTTCAAAAAGAATTAGGCCTTATGTAAGAGTTTTAGGAATGGATGAGAAAGGAAAAGGACTATTATCTAAAATTACTAAAGCAAATCCAAAATTAGATATAATAACATCTGTAAAAAAATTTACAGACAATAATCATAATAAGTATATTAAAGAAATGTTAGATATAGATATTAAGGCAACAGATGTGTATACTTTGGCATACGGAATGAATTCTTTTGCTGGACTTGATTATACAAATAAGATAGTTACTATGTAGAGTTTTATAATAAGTATATAATTTTAAATAAATGTTTTTTAGTTAAATACTTGGTAAAAAAAGTTATTATGAAGGGAATAAGAAATTGAGAATTATTGGAATAACAGGCAGTTCTGGAAGTGGAAAAAGTTTTATATGTGAAGTTTTATTAAATAAATATGATGATGTAGTTATTGTTGATGCTGACAAAATTGCAAGAAAAATGTCTAATATTGGTACTTTATATTATAAAGAAGTTGTGAATATGTTTGGAGAAGGTATAGTAAAAGAAAATTTAGAAATTGATAGAAAATTGCTTGCTGAAATTATATTTAACGATGATGAGAAAAGACAGGAGTTAAATTCTATAACCTTTAAATATGTGGTGGATGAAATAAAAAATAAAATAAAATTAAATAGTGATAAAAATATAATAGTAATTGATGCTCCATTGCTTTTTGAAAGTTGTTTAGATAAGATATGTGATATTACTTTAGGGGTGATATCGAACGAAGATATTAAGATTAATAGAATTTGCTTGAGAGATGATTTAAGTATTAAACAGGCAAAAGATAGATTAAAGGTACAATTAAGTGATGAGGCTTTAAAAGAAAAGTGTAATTATATTATAGAGAATAATGATGATATAGGTTGCATTAGTAAGCAATTGGAAAATATATTTGAGGTTTAATTTGATATAACATGTATATGGATTATGTGGTTATGTATAAACTTTGAATAATTGTGAAATTTTGCTCAAAATACATTTAGATTTTTGATGTACGAATTTGGGGGTACTACAGTAGTTTGGTAATATTATGGTTAGTGTAACAAAGTTTGAGTTTTGAATATATAAATACAGTATTTAATAAGTATAGAACATTTTGTGATAAAAATTAATGATAAAATAGTAGGAAGGAAGATATAAAAAATGAAAGAATTATTTGCAGATTTACATGTACATATAGGGAGGAGTGAAAATGGAAAACCTATAAAAATAACAGCTGCAAGAAGCCTTAATTTTGCTAACATTGCAAAAGAATGTGCAGATAGAAAAGGAATTAATATTGTAGGAATTATAGATTGTGCATCACCATATGTAATAGAAGATATAGAAAACTTTTTAAAAACAGGTGAAGCTTATGAAATAGAAGATGGTGGAATTATATATAAAGATAAAGTATGTATAATTTTAGGAAGTGAAATAGAAACATCTGAAGTAAATGATGAGGGAAAAACAGGAAGTGCGCATAATTTATGTTATTTTCCAAAATTAAAAGATATAAAAGCTTTTTCAAATGAAATGAAACATCATATAAAAAATATGACATTAAGTTCACAAAGAGCAGATATATCAGCATATGAATTGTTGGATATTGTAGAAAAATATAATGGTATTTTAGTTCCTGCACATGTGTTTACACCACATAAAAGCTTTTATGGAAATTGTACAGATAGGATGTCTAAAGTTTTTAAAGAAAAGTTTGATAAAATATATACAATAGAGTTAGGTTTAAGTTCAGATACTTTTTTAGCAGATGAAATATCAGAGCTTGAAACCAAAACATTTTTAACAAATTCAGATGCACATTCTTTACCTAAAATAGCAAGAGAATATAATAAAATTTTGGTAGAAGATATTAGCTTTAAAGAATTATTAATGGCATTAAAAAATCAAAATGGAAGAAAGATTTTGTGTAATTATGGATTAGATCCAAAGCTTGGAAAATATCATAGAACATTTTGTGAAGAATGTGGAAAGCCAATAGAAGGTATAGCACCAGTATTTAAATGTAACGAATGTGAAGGTAAAAATATAACTATGGGAGTTTTCGATAGAATAGAAGTTATTAAAGATAAAGAGATAACTTCTAGTCCAGAGTTTAGACCGCCATATGTATATCAAATACCATTAACTTTTATGCCAGGTCTTGGTAAAAAAACAATAGAAAAATTGCTAGATAATTTCGAAACAGAGATGAATATCTTGCACAAGTTATCTTATGATGATATTGAAGGTGTGGTTGGTAGTAAAACTGCAAATGTAATAGTACAATCTAGAGAAGGAAATGTAAACATACAAGTAGGCCGGTGGAGGTGTTTACGGAAAAGTTACTACAAAAGATTAAAAATAGTTCTAAATCTCATTTTATAGAATAGACATTATGTATAAGATGTTTAGCATTATAGGAAATTAGAGTTTCTATAATGCTAAATACATAAACTTAAAAACTTTTACTTTATTAAAAGTTTGCAAAAGACAAATCTTTTGCTTCTTTTAGACCTTAATTAAATATCTAGTTCAATTAAAAAGAAAAATGTCTAGTGGAAGTTAAAAGGTATGTGTAGGAGGAATAAAATGAGAAGAAATGATAGAAGATCAAGTAGTACATTAAAGAATATTATTTTTAAGTATGTAACTAATAACTTAAGAAGTTATACAATACTAGTTATTTTATTCTTAATAGGAATTATTATTGGAGTTATGTTTATTAATAATGCAAATGAATCTCAGCAAGAACAGCTGCAAGGGTATATCACTGGTTTTGTAGATTCTTTAAAAGGTGATTATCAAATAGATACAGCTAAATTATTAAAGACATCTATAATGAATAATGTAAAAATTGCTGTTATATTATGGTTTGTAAGTTCTACAGTAATAGGTGTCTTTGCGGTATATGGAATAATTGTATACAGAGGTTTTTGTATAGGATATACAGTGGCATCAATTGTTGCAACTTTAGGAACAGGAAAAGGAATTTTATTTTTAATAGCATCATTATTATTGCAAAATATTTTGTTTATACCATGTATTATTTCATTGGGAGTAAGTGGAATGAATTTGTATAAATCAATAATGAAAGATAAAAGGAGAGAAAATATAAAAACAGAAATTTATAGGCATACAATTTTTTCAATGATGATGCTTATACTACTTATTATTTCTTCATTTATAGAAACATATATTTCATCACCATTATTAATGTATACAGTTAAATATTTGTAGAATTTTGTTAAAATGTATTTACATTTTTTAATGAATCTGATATAACATATATAGTTTATGTTAATACGGTCTTACATATACCATAAATATGTAAAAATCTTAAAAAAGTAGGGGAGCTCTAAAATGGAAAAACAAATAACACTTTTTTTGGAATTTCTTCAAAATGATAAGAAATTGTCAGATAATACACTTCAATCATACAAAAGAGATATTATGCAATATCAAAATTATGTTAATCAAAATAATATAAATTATTTAAAAGTTGATGAGAAAAAAATAAAAGAATATTTACAATATTTACAAGAGATTGGAAAAAAATCATCAACAGTATCTAGAAGCTTAGCTTCAATAAGATCTTTTTATCAATTTTTAGTAAGAACAAAAATTATAGCTCAAGATCCAACAGAAAGTATCCAATCACCAAAAATTGAAAAAAGAATACCAAGTATATTAACATCAAAGGAAGTAGAATTATTATTAGAACAACCAAAAGATGTAGATTTAAAAGGAATAAGAGATAAAGCAATGCTTGAATTTGCATATGCTACAGGAATGAGAGTTACAGAAATTATTTCTTTAGATATAGAAGATGTTAATTTAGAAGAAGGATATGTACTTTGTAAATTTGGATCAAAACAAAGAAATATACCACTTGGTTCATTATCATTAAAAGCATTAAAAGAATACATAGAAGAATCAAGACCATATTTAATTAAAGATGAGAGCGTAAATGCACTTTTTGTTAATATAAATGGAAAGAGATTAACAAGACAAGGTTTCTGGAAAATAGTAAAATACTATAAAGAGCAAGCTCATATAACAAAAGATATTACACCACATGTTTTAAGACATTCTTTTGCAACACATTTATTACAAAATGGAGCAGATTTAAAAGCAATACAAACAATGCTTGGACATTCAGATATATCATCAACACAAGTATATATGCAATTCCAAGATGAAGGTATAAAAAATGTATATAGAAAAGCTCATCCAAGGGCATAAAGGTTTGTTTTTTGCTTAAGTTAAAGATTAAATATAAAGTTTATATTTAAATAAAAAAGTATATAAGAGAATAAAAAGAAAGTTAGAAAATAAATCTAGCTTTCTTTTTCGTTAATAGTTATAATTTATAGCTTATTTTTGTTTGTTATAATGTTACCGCCTGACTAATAGTTAATATATATTTTTTAAACCAATCTTGAAGCGTGTCGGCGACTGCTAATAATAAGTTTTGTACCACGCAGGTTGTTTTAGAGGAAAAGGCTAGGTGTGTACCATCAGCGATTGGTTTAAAAAATATATATTAACTATTAGTCAGGCTAGTATGTGCTTTTAAATAAGCTGTGAATTGTAATGATTACTTTGTAAGTAAAAAAATAACATAAAAAATCACTTGACAGTTTACAATAATACATATAAAATATAATTGTGAGTTGAAATATATTCTAAAATAAATTATATATATTTTTATACTGAACATTGAAAATTAAATAGAAAGAGGTGTGAGATTATGCAATATGTAATCTATATCGCCATTTTTTTAATCTCAGCAGTAATATTTACAATGGTAGGTGTTACAATAAGAAAGAAAATAGCTGAATCAAAAATGAAAAGTGCAGAACTAGAAGCTAAAAGAATAATCGATTCAGCAGTTAGAGATGCAGAAAATAAGAAAAAAGAAGAAATCTTCAAAGCTAAAGAAGAAATTATGAAAGCTAGAGAAGAATTAGACAGGGAGATTAAAGAAAGAAGAGGCGAAGTACTTTTACAAGAAAGAAGAATTGTTCAAAAAGAAGAAAACTTAGAAAATAGAACAAATAGCTTAGAGAAAAAAGAAAAAGATTTAGAATTTAAAAATCAAAAATTAGATGAAAAGACAAAAGAAATTGAGAATACGTTAGAAAAGCAATTTGAGGAATTACAAAGAATTTCTGAATTATCAAAAGACGAAGCAAAAAAACAATTATTATCAGAATTGGAAAAGGATTTAACATTAGAAAAAGCAAGTCTTATTAAAGAATATGAAACTAAAATAAAAGAAAATTCAGAAAAAACTGCTAAAGAATTAATTGGTTATGCTATACAAAAATGTGCAGCAGACCATACTTCAGAAACAACAGTATCTATAGTTTCATTACCAAATGATGATATGAAAGGTAGAATTATTGGTAGAGAAGGAAGAAATATTAAAGCTTTAGAAACATTAACAGGAATAGATTTAATTATTGATGATACTCCTGAAGCAGTTGTTATTTCAGGTTTCGATCCACTAAGAAGAGAAGTAGCAAAGATTGCATTAGAAAAATTAATTAATGATGGAAGAATACATCCAGCAAAAATTGAAGAAATGGTAGAAAAAGCTAAAGAAGAAATTGAAGCTGTTATAAAAGATGAAGGAGAACGAGCAGTATTAGAAACTGGAGTTACTTCATTACATCCAGACTTAGTTAAGTTAATTGGTAAATTAAAATAC
>JAAGKN010000768.1_pt1 | contig 70884 bp, 72 predicted proteins | sample 6206371 | NCBI WGS metagenome assembly JAAGKN01 (sample SAMN11533720, study PRJNA540317) | gut metagenome | isolation source: fecal pellets from male and female animal of same cohort | host: Peromyscus leucopus | place: USA:CA | collected 2017
TCAAATCCAGCACCCGCAACCAATTTCAGAGGATGTGATAAATTTTAATGACCATTATGTGGCCTTTTAACAAAATGTATCACATCCTTTTATTATGAATTAAGTTTGCATATTTATTATGGTGACATATAATGTTCCCAATATACAATATCACCATTAGAATATTCCATTTTTTGAGCAACACCTGGATGTAAATTCCTTGCGGTTATAGTTTTAGGAAACTCAGATTTTCTACCAAATTTAGTTCGTACAATAATGTCAACAGGTCCATCTATATTCCAACTATAAGATGCAACTTCTTCAGTCTTTTTTGTTGACAAATTATAAATTACAGAATTTTTAATTTGCTTTAAAAGCATCTGTGAACAATTATAAAAATCTTTTACTCTATCATAGAATTTCAATGAACCATTTGTTCTTATTAAAGTTCCAGTTTTTGCAATTACTCCTCGAGCACTAACTAATGAAAAACCCGAACTAACTTTTTCTTCAAAAAGAATTCCAATATTACCATTGTTAAATCTTCGCTGATATAAAACTGCTTCCGGAAATTCTAATTGTATTTGAGAAATTTGCTTATTTACAATTCTGCCGGTAGAAGAAAATTTATTTTTAAAAATTGTAAAGTTATTTATTTTTACTGTCATTTTGTACCTTTTTCATTTAAAAACCACTAAAATTTATTTTTGCTATCAGCTTTTAATATTTTAATTAATTTCAAAAACACATCCGACCAGCAGTTATTTTCGTCCACCTGTAATGGGATAACTGAATCATACCAACCGGTATTTTCTCCGTTTAATTTAAACCACCTAAAATTCGGGTGCTTATTAAATAATCCATATGTTTTTATACCTAATGCTCCGGCAAGATTAAGTATTACATTATCTGTTGAAATTACAATATCCATATTTTTTAACGCACAAGCCGTATCTGTAAAACTCTCAAAAGTTTTACCAAGAGATACAATACGCTTATCATTTTCTTCTTCCATTACAAAAGAATAAAAATCAATATTTTCCAAATCCAATATTCTACCAAATCGTGAAAATTCAATATCTCTTCCATGATAATTTGCAGATTTATTTCCTTGATATGAGATACCTACTTTTAAATTTGTAGTTCCAGATAGATATTTTTTAGCATATTTTTTAACTTGTTTATCTTCTACATCAAAATACTTTCCAGAATATAAAAGCTCTTTAGAATTTATTTTACAAACATAAGGAACATCCAAAAGCGCCATATGTACATCAAATTCAATATCTGAAAGCGCAATTTTATCAGAAACAACTTCTATATCTTCAAAATACTTTGAGGTATGTACCAACTCAAAAAGCTCATCTTGAACAACAAAAACCACTTTTTTTACTTTGTCTTTCAACTTCGGAACAAAACGTGAATACATAAATGTATCTCCAAAACCTTGTTCAAAATGTACAAGCAAAACTTTATCAGAAATATTCGACTTAAAATCCCATTTTTTATTTTCAAACCCTTGAACCGGATATTTTAAATTTTTATCATTAATATTAAAACGAGAAATTAAATATCTATGACCTTCTTCAAACTCACCCTGACTAATTAAAAACATACCATAATTATAAAAATCTGTATCTGTCGGATTATTCGCTATCAATTTTTGATAAAATTTATTAGCATTTTTCATATCTCCAAGCTTTTCATACCCGTATGCCAATCCGTGCAGAATTAAACGATCATCAGAACATAAATGATATGCTTTTTCAAAATAATAAATTTGATCCTTTAAACTAAGTTCTCCGTATTCTTTTGCATATAACCCTGCAAGAATTGTATAAATTACAGACTTTGTTTCATCAATTCTTATATATTGTTCATAAAATTTTATTGCACGTTTATAATCCTTCAACTGCAAATTATAAAAATTACCTAAAGATAATAGCTTTAATGGTTTATTAGTTTCAAACTGACTATATAAACTTATAAATTCCATCGCTAGATTATTTTGTTTCAAATTAGAAAATATTTCAGCCACATCATAATAACTACCAGCCTGAAGTTTTGACTTAACCATTAAAAAACGTATCATAAATAATGCATCCAGATATTTGTGTTCGGATACTCTTTCCTTTATATAATTTTTCATAACTCCAAAAAGTTCATTCTTCATTCCCTCCGGAGCTTCTTGTTTCATTGATACAAATTTCTTATAAATATGAAAAACCTCTGGCGTAATACAATCATCATGATTATTATTGTCCAATAGAAAATCATCATAAGCACTCAAAAGTTCATCTGAAATCCCATTTGATTCAAAAGGAATTTTATCAAAACTTAATAAATTTTCAATATCCACTTTCTGCATAAACCAATCATAACATGTCGCTCAAAAATTTTCTTAATGCATAAATATGAAATTATTACAAAATCGTAACATTCATGCTGAAAATATAGCAAAAATAAATTTTTACGGTTATTATACATGACAATTAAATGCATACCTATTTTGAAAGGATATAGAAATGAGTTACGTTAGACCTGTAAGTGCTGATGAGCATTTAAACTACTTATATAAACATATGCAAGTAGATACAGAAAGAAAATTAGAAAATTTTAACGGTCGTCGAAAAATTAGTGTTTACCGTGGCAAAAACTTTATGAACAAAATTACTCAAAGGTTAGACACTGATCCTCCAATGACACTTATTCGAAATATGAAAAATATCGGAACAAAAGAAGAACCGCAACTTGTAACTAAAGTTATTAATCTTGTCCTTCCAAAAGCAAGTATTCTTGTATATATAAATGATGCAAAAGAACAATTGGAAAGAATTACATTAAACCTTTTCAGAAGAGATTTTGAACCGGTTAAAAAGAACTATGCAAGCTTGACAGATTTAAGAGCTGATGAATGGTTTATGAAAGTCTTGAGCCAGCTGACAAAAAGAAATCTAATGAGAAGATAAATTTTATAGCTGAATCTTAACCTGCTCAAAATCATTAAAATCTTTTGGCTGTGAATGCTGAGTTTCATCAGAAAGCATCATTACAGCTGATACTTTTGCGGTTTTTCTTTTTGTATTCATTGGGAAAATCGTTAATTCTGAGTATTCAAAACTTTTAATTAATTGTATAACCTTTTGTTTATCCGCATAATCCAAATACATTGATTTAACTATAATATTAGAGATTTTACCATTTGAATCAACATTGAACTGATAATAGAACCAGGCACCATTCCCATAATTATCAAGTTCTTTGATACTTATACTTTCATCTAAAATTGCATTTACAAAATTACTTTTCCAAGTACTCCAATCAATATTTTTATAAACAGATTGATTTTTAGGCATCATTCGAAAAGGTTTATTACTCATATCAACCGGTTCTGTAGATATACTTTTTGCATGCTCTAATCTTGCATCCAAATCACTTGTATCAAGATTTTTATAATCAATATTTCCTTGATTTTGTGTTCTAAATCCTTGATTAGAATATTTGAATTCATCATTATCTAAAGAAGTTTTTTGATTTACAATTTCAGATGAGTTATTGTAATTTACATCCTGATTTTTAATATCGGACGAACTCAGTTTTATCCCGGAGTTATCAGTTTTTATTGATTTATTTTTAACATTAGAATTGCCAAACTTTATTCTTGCATTACTATCATTTACAATTTCATTACCTTTATTACTAATTTCAAAAGATTGATTTTTAAATCTTATGCGATTAGGTATAGAAGTATCAGATGCTATAACAAATACTGTTACAAATACAAATAAAACAATACCGATAAAACAAATACTTTTATTCATACACTAATCCAGAGTTGATAACAAATCATTGTAATTATTGATTTTAAACATTGTTGCACTAAGCATATGAGTTTCTGCAATTAAAAGAGCTGTAGGAACAAGCGCTGTTACAAAGCTCAAAAACATACCTTGAATATCTCCGCCAATTTCAGTTATAAAATATGAAACATTCATTGTAAATTCAATTAAAATAATGAAACAAGCAATAAACATTACAACTCTTTTTTCACGTTCTAAACTTCTCATAGAATCTAAGCCTAAAACTGTAACACCATGACTGTTATAATCATGAAACCCATCAAATTTAATAATTTCAGAACCTTTAATTTGTTTACCAATAGTAAACGCTCTTACAAAAGAGAAAAATGCAAATATAATCAAAAATGTTGCAAGAGTAAGAAATATCGGAGAAAATCTTAAACCTGAAATCCTAACCCAGTTTGCAGCTTCAGGGAAACAACTTGCCAATGTATTTGAAACCCCATAAGCCAAAAAAGGAGCGGTTAGCAAGCCAACAAAAACTTCCATAACCATCTTTAATTGATTATTTACAAGATTACTTTTTACAGTATTTATCTTATTTTGACTAAGCTTATTAACATAATTACCAATTTGTTTTCTATAACCTTTCATAACAGATTCAAAATCTTCACGATATTCACAATTAGTCAGCTGTTTTTGATAAAGCTTTGTTTGGAATTTAAAATACCCGCCACCAACAGTAACAACAGCTAAGCCACCGACAAACAATAATGATATAAAAAATGATGCAGCTAAAAATCCCGGAATAGCTTTATAATAAAACAAATTCATTGCATAAACGATAAATAAAAATAAAGATGAAATACCTATAATAAATTTCTGAGCGGTATTTGAATCACCAAATTTTTTATTAGCATTAAAATCCAATAATGAATAAACACTCTGTTTTAAAATCAAACAAATAGCTGCTACAATCGCAGTTACGCAAATCAAAAAGCCAAAATTTGTTGTTAAATTAAGAACAGATGAAGAATTATCAATCTTAAATCCAAGTAAAAAATTTGTTATTCCAAATGATGAAACAACAGATAATATCACCATAGCTATATTAAGAACAAAAGCAGTTATACTTGTTGATTTAATGTTATTTTTCAATTCTAAAATCTTGTACCCGATTTCTTTTATAATCGCAATTCTATGCTTTTCTATATCACCTTCAAAAATATCATTGCTATTAGAAATTGGAACTTGAGTTGTAATATTTCCATTTTTTAAGTTGTTATTTACCGTATTTCCAACATTAACCTCAACAGGAATATCTATCCCTACTTCAATATTTTCAGATAATTTAGCCGATGATATTATAAAATTTTTATTAACAAGAATTTTAGAAAATACCTTATTATTACATAAAATATCTCTACTTTGGGAGATATTCATCAATACATAGTTTTTATATTTTTCAGCATAAACGAGTTTCAAAATTTCATTATCAGTAAGTTCCAAAACTACAAAATCACAACTGCTATTATTGCCTATAGTTATGGATTCTTGATTATTGAATTCTTTAGAAATACTTCCACAATTTATAACAACTCTCATAATCTACCTCCCTATAGCATTTAAAAAGCGCCTTAAAACCCTATTTGAAGCAGTTTCATTACCAATAATAAGTTTATCTTCACCTAAAACAGGACCTAATTTTTCTTTTACAATATCTAATTTTTCCGGAGTTGCATATAAAAACATCATCGCAAAATCATCTGCCTGGTTTTTCACATTTGAAACTTCTTCAGGCAAAGCATCCCAGTCTATTTGTTTAGAAATATCTCCTTCATTTTCTAAATCACCAATAACAACAACCGCAGGGACATAACCTTCCTTATGTTTAGTTAAAGCATGATTAAAAGCTTTCTTCAACGCTAAACCATAAGCTGTCCCATATTCTTTAGAATCAAGTTGAGTAAATTTTTCCATAGCTTTTCTTACATCAGCACTTGATTGCGGAGAACCCTCATAAATTAAATATGAATCTTCTGAAACTCTTAAAATTTTTATATGATCGTCAGGATCAAGCATTGAACATAGTTGTCTTATCAACATTTTTTGAGCAGGTAAATCCTTCTGATTAGATGCAGAAGAATCTACAACAAAAATAACCGAAGCTGCATGGAAATCATCAACTTTCAATTTTGATAAACCAAAAATACCCAAACAAATAAATATAAAAAATGTTGTTGCAAACAATATAATTTTAAACGTATTATTCATAATAAAAAAATATCATAAAAACCTAAAATATGTAATCATTTAGATGATGTAAAAGAAAAATTTCGGGTAAAACAACTATAAAAAAGAGCTTATACCACATCTTCCAGGGATTATGGTATTTTCTACCTCACGGGTTCCATTTCCCAGAACATCCATTAGTGCTTACGACTTTGGGAAATATTTAAAAAATATTATTTCATATATAAAATAAAATATTGACAATAAATTTTTACGATATAGAATAATAAATGTAATCGTATTGGGGCGTCGCCAAGTGGTAAGGCAGCTGGTTTTGGTCCAGCCATCCCGGAGGTTCGAATCCTTCCGCCCCAGCCAATAAAAAGACCTGCTTAGCAGGTCTTTTTTTATTATTCTTCAATTAGAACTTTTTTTCTCACATTTACATTTGCATTGTGGTGGCATTGGTGATCTTTTATGGAAATTTCCTCTATGGTGCTGTGCAAATTTATATCTTCTTTCTGCTTTAATTTCTTGCAATTTTTTTAATTGTATATCTGTTAAAATTGCTTCAAACTCTTTTTTATTTTGAATTCTTAATTCTTTAAGCTGTTCTCTCAACATTTGGGATTCTTGTTCCTTTTGTTTTAACTGTTCAAATAGAGGTTTCGCAGTTTCCATATGTTTTTCACGAAGCTGTTTTGCCTGCTCTTTTTGTTTATCAGTTAAATTTAATTCATCTTCAAATTTCTTGAAATCACATTTTGGTCCACGCATATTTTTACAATGAGGTGGCTGATGTTTCTTCGCTTCAATAGGACAAGGCAACGGTTTATCTTGTGCACAATTTTCTTGAGCAAATACTTGAGTTGAACATGTCATAGCTATAATACCTGCTAAAACTAATAATTTCTTCATACTAAATTCCTTTCATTTTAACTCTTTTGATATAATATACATTCATAAAACGAAATAGCATGAAAAATTGTTCATATTTATATAATTAAATTAATTAACCAACAATTTTTACACCTGAACTTGTTCCAAGACGTTCAGCCCCGGCTTGAATCATTGCAAGTGCAGTTTCTTTATCTCTAATTCCGCCTGATGCTTTCACTAAAAGTCCATAAGGATTAACTGTTTGATACATCAATTTTACATCTTCAATCTTAGCCCCAACACCATTTTTCACAAATCCGGTCGAAGTTTTTACAAAATCAGCTCCTGCTTTTACGCATAATTCGCATGCAAGTTTTATTTCTTCTTTCAATAATAAATCTGTTTCTAAAATAACTTTCAGGTTTTTCCCCTGACAAGCCGCTTTTATTTGTCTTATTTCATCAGTAATAAAATCATTTTCACCATCTTTAAGCTTGGTCACATTTATTACCATATCAATTTCATCAGCACCATCACGAACAGCATTAATTGTTTCAAAAATCTTTGTTTCTGTAGTATTAGCTCCCAATGGGAAGCCAATAACTGTTACAATTTTGACATCGGTATCTTTAAGATTTTCCTTTGCCAGTGACACATAACAAGGATTTACACAAACACCTAAAAATTTATACTTTTTGGCTTCTTCAAATAATCTGATTAAATCTTCTTTTTTAGCATCTTGCTTTAACAATGTATGTTCAATATGCTTATTTAAGTTTTCCATAACTATCCCCTTTAACAATCTCATATATTATATCTAAATTATCACAATCTTTAAAATGAAATCCGCACACACCTGCTTGCAGTAATTCCAAACACTGTTTTTTATTATCAGCAACACTTGCAACGACAGGAACATTTATCCCGGCAGCTTTTAGTAAGTTTACAAACATAAAAAAATCTTCATTATCTACAATATTTTCTGTAAAAATAACTGAAGCTCCCGCTATAAGTTTATTTTTCAAATTTTCAATATCAAAATCTTTTATATTTTCTTTAATTCCTATAGCAAGTGTTGATTTTTGATGAACAAAATCAATAAGTTCACAATCATTTTTAAAATCTATAGAAGAACCATTTTCTAAAATTAAAACATTTTCAATCCCAAGGTTTTCAATTTTTGTAATATAATGCTCTACAAGTTCTTTTGAAGCGCAAACGGTTGTTAGATTTGGCAAAACACACAACTCTAAATCTTGAACCATCTGTAATAATTCAATAGATAATCCTTGCATTTGAGAATTTTTTCCAATAGATAAAGATACCAATACCGGATTATATTTTTTCAATGCCCTAAGCTGCTCAAATAGTGTATAAACATCACCATCCACAGGAACAGAAATTTCAAAAGAAATTTTTGGAGAATAAACTCCGGAATTCATATTATTAAGTGAATAAATTTCTCTTAAATCCATATCCAAATTATAACACAGATCACACAGTTTTACGGAATATTTTTTAGCAAGTCATTTATATCTATGCCAAAAAATTTTGAAATATCATATACAAGGAAAATCGAAGGCGTTTGCAACCCACGTTCTAAAAGACTTATTGTACTTTCAGAAACATCAACTGATTCTGCAAGTTCAGCCTGAGTAACTCCTTTACGATATCTTTCCGCCTTAAGATTTTTTGCAAAAATATTATTGCGATTATCCTTCATAAGATAATTATAAGGGCTTGACAAAAAAATCTTAAGAGATTAAACTATCACTTACTAGTAGTAAACTATTAGTAAGTGATAAAAAAGTATGAGAGGTATTATTATGACAGGTAAAAATATTATCCGGAGTTGCGGATTTTGGTTACATTTGCAATACGTCACTCTGAATTTAATTCAGAATCTGTTATGTTTTATTAATATATCAGATTCCGAATCACTGTCCGGAATAACAAATAATTCTCTTTCCAAGAGGGATTGTAAAGTAAAGGGTTCTTTAGCTAAAGATGCTGCGCATAAAATTTTTTTGCCGTTATTTTCTAAAGCAGCATTTACTTTAGCAGAAGTATTAATTACCATTGGTATAATTGGTGTAGTTGCAGCAATGACTATCCCCGGATTGATGACAGCATATAAAGCTCATCAGTTAAGAGCACAGTTTTTAAAATCTTACTCTACAGTTCAACAGGCATTCAGAAGAATGGAAGCCGATGATGTTTCAACTGATATTAGTGCATATTCAGGAAAAATGGGGTCGTTTTACAATACTTTTAAACAATATTTTTCAGGTATACATGAATGTGGAGTTTATTCAAATACAAGTGATATATTACCATGCGCAGGTTTTGCTAAATATGGTACGAATAATAAACAAGTTTATAAAACTTATACAGGTCGTTATAATCTTGCTAGAGGTATATTTGATGATGGACAGTTTGCTTTGTCAGACGGAACACTTGTGTTAATTGAAAACCCGAATGGGTTTGATAGAGTTTGGATTTTTGTAGATATAAATGGGTTTGGAAAACTTCCAAATCGTTTGGGGTATGATTTATTTACATTTGAATTTATCAATGGTGAGCTTAGAACTATGGGAGATAGAGAAACAACTTATAATGATTTAGAAAAATATTGTAATCCTAAAATTGCGAATGGACTAAATGGTATAGCTTGTGCTCATAAGGCGAAAACTAAAACAGATTATTTTAAATCTCTAGTAAAAGAGTTTAAGTAATATTACCATAGAGAATTAGATTTTTTAAAGTATTTATTACTACGAATTTTTGTGCCCATATCAAAAGCTTCACTATACTCTTTACAAAATTTAAACGGAAGACTGTAACGACTGCCATCTTTCATAATCAATACAGGTCTATAATCAGTATGGGTTCGTCTATGTCTTGTACTACCGGAGGTATGACGAGTTTCATAAATAACAAAATTTACAACATCATCTCTTTTAAATTTATCATATAAATGTTTACGACCAAACATGCCTGTTTGCTTATATAAGTTGCAATAACTGCCAATACAAGTTATTGATTCATAGGATGCAAAAAACACCATATAAATAGCTATAATTGGTAAAAATATGGCTGCAGCCAGCAATGAGCCGGCAGTAGATTGTCGTCTAAACATTTATACTTCCTTTTACATTTTTAAGTTACTTTCGCCTGAAAGACGTGCTTTTAATCTTGCTTCTGCTCTAGCAATAGCGGCTTCTGCACGTTTTGCATCCATTCGAGCTTCAGCATTTCTAAGATTTTTACGAGCTCGTTCAAGAGCTTCGCGAGCACGAGCTTCATCAATTTCTTCACCAGGTTCAGCCAACGTCGTCAAAACAAGACATTCTTCATCTTTGAATTGCAGAATACCGCCCATTGTTGTAAATGTTTTAACATCGTTCCCAATATGCGCCCTTGTAACACCAATATCCAGAGCTGTCATCATAGGTATATGTCCTTTTAACAACCCGAATTCTCCATCAATACCTTTTGAATAAACGGCATCAACTTCCTGATCAAAAACAACTTTTTCTTGTGTAATAATTTTTAATTTCATATTTACAAACCCTCATCAACCTCTCTTATATGAGAGTGCACAGGCATTTTATCCCTCAGTTTTTGCTTTTTCAACAGCTTCTTCAATAGTACCTACCATATAGAAAGCTTGTTCCGGAAGTTCATCGTGCTTACCTTCGATAATTTCTTTAAAACCGCGAATAGTATCTTCAATTTTGACATATTTTCCTTGAATACCAGAGAATTGTTCTGCAACAAAGAACGGCTGTGATAAGAATTTTTGAATTTTTCTTGCGCGATTAACAGTTTCTTTATCTTCTTCAGATAGTTCATCCATACCCAAAATTGCAATAATATCTTGTAATTCTTTGTATTTTTGAAGAATTTCAAGAACTTTTCTTGTAACATTATAATGTTCTTCACCGATAATATGAGGATCAAGTGCTCTTGAATTTGATTCTAACGGATCAACGGCAGGATAAATACCCAAAGATGCAATATTTCTTGATAAAACGGTAGATGCATCAAGGTGAGAGAATGTTGTTGCAGGAGCCGGATCAGTAAGTCATCTGCCGGGACATAAATTGCTTGAACAGATGTAATTGAACCGTCTTTTGTTGATGTAATTCTTTCTTGAAGTTCACCCATTTCAGTTGCAAGTGTTGGTTGATAACCAACCGCAGAAGGCACACGACCCAAAAGTGCAGAAACCTCAGAACCTGCTTGAGTAAATCTAAAAATATTATCAATAAATAAAAGAACATCTTGTTTTGAATAATCTCTAAAATATTCAGCAGCTGTTAATGCAGATAATCCAACCCTCATTCTTGCTCCGGGTGGTTCATTCATTTGACCGTAAATCAAACCTACTTTATCTAATACACCGCTTTCTTTGAATTCATTCCATAAATCATTTCCTTCACGGGTTCTTTCGCCAACACCGCCAAATACTGAAACTCCATTATGTGCCATTGCAATATTATGAATAAGTTCTTGAATCAAGACCGTTTTACCAACACCGGCACCGCCAAACAAACCAATTTTTCCACCTTTTTGATAAGGCTGTAAAAGGTCAATTGCTTTAATACCTGTTTCAAGAATTTCAATATCAGTATTTTGGTCAATAAGTTTTGGAGATTCTCTATGAATAGGCAAATATGTATCTGTTTCGATTTTTCCTTCATTATCAACCGGCTCACCAATAACATTTAAGATTCTTCCTAAAATTGCTTTACCAACAGGAATTTTAATAGGTTCATTTGTATTTACAACCTTCATCCCACGTCTTAAACCGTCAGTTGATGACATAGCAACAGTCCTAACCTTGTTAGAACCAAGCATTTGCTGAACTTCAGCTACAACAGTTGTTCCATCATCCTGCACAATATTTAATGCAGTATAAATTTCAGGAAGATTACCTGATTGAAACTCAACATCTATAACAGGTCCGATAACCTTTGTTATTATACCCTCTGCAGCTGTTAATGTTTCCATATTGCCCCCTCTTATTATATAAAAATAAATTTTCTTATTTGATAAACCTATTATACAACAAGAAAAATTTTTTACATAATTATACGGTTTATTTAATATTTTTCACTACCCATTTAAAATATTCTGTGTCATTTTTAGCTTTATGAGCGCAAGCTATACCATTTAATTCGTTATTAACTTTTGGGTTGCAGTAGCTATTTAAATCTGAATATGAAGTTCCACGGCTGCCCATTGTACGTAATTCCCCGTCAAGAAATTCAAATGTAAATAAATCATATCCCAAACGGTTAGGCAGATTGTTATAACCGTTTAAATCTACATGAACCCAGATATAATTCCGTATATCCTCATTTTCAAACATCATTAAGGTTCCATCTTGCATGGCTATTTGCCCATCATCAAAATAGTTATACCTAACTTTTGTTTTCCCATCATAGCTTACATATGGTTTCATCGTTGATGATTCATCTGCAAAATAACAGGGAAGCATCTTCTTTTTACTATGATTTGCCTGATATCCACAATCAAAAGGAGCTTGTAAATATTTCATAAATGTTTTATAAAACTTATCATTTGCAGTCATTTTATAATCTTTAGGATTTAATGAAACATCATCTGCTTCCATTTGTTTAAAAACCTGCTGAACAGTTGAATATGACTTTAAGAATTGAGAACGTAATCTATGAGCTTTATACGCTGTCATCAATCCGGGGATAGTCATTGCTGCAACTACACCAATTATACCAAGGGTAATTAATACTTCTGCTAAAGTAAATGCTGCTTTAGAATTTACAAGGATGGGTAGTCCTAGAGGGCATTTCCGGAATCTAACTCTTTTTGATACTGAATCAAGTTCAACATGACACATGACATGTTGTTTTAAAAAGTCGCTAAATGCTTGTAAGGAGAAGCTTAAAAGGTTACCCCCCCCCGTTTTGCTGATTCTAGTCTAGTTTTTTTCATAACCTGTTCTCCTTTTAGATTTTAATACTGTTATTATAATAAAATAATTGGATTTTTGCAAACCCAATTATTTTAATCTATTATCTTATATTTTACATATTATTTCAAACAGTTTGCAACATCGTCTGAGATAAGCTCTTTTGTTAAACGATAGCGGTTATAAAGCTCATCTAACGGTACCCTGTCTGAGAATTCTTTTTTAGCACCAAAATTCAAAACTTTCATATCAGAATCACCATAGAAACTTGCGACTTTTTGTCCAAAACCACCTTCTAAAATTCCATCTTCAAGTGTTACAATAACTCTGTGATTTTGTTTTAAGTTTTCTAAAAGTTCTTCATCAAGACCTGTAATAAATCTTGGATTAATTATAGTTGCATCAAATCCATATCTTGATTTAAGTTCGGCATTAATATCTTTTGCCAGTCCAAGAAAATTACCAAGACCTAAAATTGCAACTTTTTCACCTCTAGATTCAACTTTAAACTTATTCAAGATTGAATAATCTGTATCATCAGGAATTCCAGTAGAAACTAAACCACACATTGGAACACGTATTGCAACAGGATGTTCATTTTGATTATAAGAATATTCAAGCATTGCCAAATATTCTTCTTTATTTGTAGGAGCAAGATAAACAATATTTGGAATATTACCAATCAAAGACATATCAAAAGAACAAAGGTGCGTTGCATCAGCTCCTGAAATTCCGCCCCAATAAACGAGCATGGTTAACGGAGAATTGTTAAGCGCCATATCTTGAGACATTTGATCATAAGTTCTTTGAATAAAAGAACTCATTACTGCAAAAATCGGTTTTGCACCACATTTTGCAAGAGCTGATGAATAAGCAACAGCATGTTCTTCAGCTATACCAACATCTGCATACTGTTCACCTAGAAATTTTCTAAAGTCTTTATTAAATCCAAAAACCCCTGGGGTTCCAGCATTAACAACTATTGCGCGACTATCTTCCGTAACTTTTTTCTTAATAAAATCTAAAGTTATAGAGGTATAAGATTCTTCAACTTTTTGATTTACTGATTCCCCTTTTCTATCTAAAGTTCCCGGTAAAATCCAGTGAAACATTTCTTTATTTTCAATCGCTTCTTCAAGACCGTGTCCTTTTTCTGTGTGTATATGTACAACTATAGGTTTTTTAGAATCTTTAACGCTGCTAAAAGCTTTTACAAGTGCTTCAATATTATTACCTTCTTCAACATAACAATAATCAAATCCTAATGACTTAAAGAAATTACATTCAGCTTGTCCATTAGTTTCACGTAAAAGTTTTAAATTATCATAAAGTCCGCCATAATTTTCTGCAATAGACATTTCATTATCATTGATAATAATTATAATATTACTGCCAAGAGCTGCCGCATTATCTAAACCCTCAAATGCCTCACCGCCGCTTAAAGATCCATCGCCGATAAGCGCAATAACATTACCTTTTTCACCTTTTAAATCTCTAGCTTTAGCTATACCTGTGGCTAAACTGACAGAAGTTGAGGTATGACCGATTTTGAATAAATCATGTTCGCTTTCTTCCGGAGCTGTGTAACCTGTATAAACATAATATTTTTCAGGATTCGTAAACCCTTCCTTACGCCCGGTTAGAATTTTATGAGGATAGCACTGGTGAGAAACATCAAATACAAATTTATCAACAGGAGAATTAAAAACATAGTGAAGCGCTATTGTCGCTTCTAAAATTCCAAGATTCGGTCCCATATGACCACCTGTTGTATTAACCTTTTTAATTATAAGTTCACGCATCTCATCTGCTAAAGTATTCATTTCTTCATACGTCAACTTTTTCAAATCATTTGGCACATTAACTTTATCTAAAATCATAACCTCTCCTTTAATTTTTAAACCATAGCAATATTATACTACAACTTGATAGTAACTCTCAATCAAGAGATATTAAAATTTTTTTGTACTAATATATAAAAAAAGAGGTATATTATGAAAATATTAGTTGGATTATCAGGCGGAGTGGATTCATCAGTTGCAGCACTAATTTTAAAGCAACAAGGATATGAAGTAATCGGAGCAACAATGTCCATCTGGGGAAAAGAAGGAATGGCAGCCAAATCAGGACATAAAAACGCGTGCTACGGACCTGATGAAAAAGAAGATATAGAACAAGCAAAGAAAATTGCAGCACAAATTGGTATTCCATATTATGTTTTTGATTGTGTTGAACAATATGAACAAATTGTTCTTGAAAATTTCAAGTCAGAATACTTAAAAGGAAGAACTCCAAACCCTTGTATTTGGTGTAATTCATTGGTAAAATTCGGAGTATTACCTCATATGGCAAAACTTAACGGAATTCAATTTGATAAATTTGCAACGGGTCATTATGCTCAAATAGAAGAAAATAACGGAAGATTTTTACTCAAACGTGGAATTGCCACAAATAAAGATCAATCTTATTTCTTATATAGATTAAAACAAGAGCAGCTAAAAAATATAATATTGCCGCTTGGAGGCTATACAAAAGACCAAATCAGACAAATTGCTAAAGAAAACGGGCTTGATGTTGCCGAAAAACCTGATAGTCAAGATTTTTATGACGGTAATTATAACGAACTTTTAGAAATCAAAGAAAAAGAAGGAAATATAGTTGACACTCAAGGAAAAATTTTAGGAAAGCACAAAGGTATATGGAATTTCACAATAGGGCAGCGTAAAGGCATCGGAGTATCTTCCACTGAACCGCTCTATGTACTTGAACTTAAAAAAGACACCAATGAAGTAGTAATAGGCCCTGCTGACAAAACATTCAAAAAGTCTCTGACCGCAATTAATATTAATTGGATTGGAATAGAAAAATTAACAGACACAATTAAAGCACAAGCAAAAATTCGTTCAACACAACTACCTGTTAATGTTACACTAAAGCCAAACGGGGATAATGTTGCGGTTGAATTTGACGAACTACAAAAATCAATCGCAATAGGGCAATCTGTTGTATTTTATGATGGTAATATTGTCCTTGGCGGCGGAATTATTGATAGTGCCTGCTAATACCATACTCATTTGAAATAGTTCGTCCAATTGATTTAATTTTAGATTCAATACAACCCCGGCATTTGTCAGGATTTTCATTTATGCAAATTTTACCAGGGTAAATTTCATATTTTTGACGAAATTCTGTTGTTGTAACATTTGGCATAACAACATTAGCACCACTTTGCAGTGCAATTATTCTGCCATTTGGATTAAGAGTTTCCATCGCTGTTGTCGCCGGAATATTTATATCCGGAAGCATTATTCTCGTTAATGCCATAACCTTCAATGCCAATGTAAAATCGCCATTAGATTCACCCTTAAGCGGAGTATCAGGATGAGATATAAACGGTCCAATTCCTACCATATCAGCATCAATTTCTTTAAAAAATAAAATATCATTTGCTAAAGATTCAACCGTTTGCCCGGGAAGTCCGACAAGACAACCTGTACCTGTTTCATATCCGAGTTTTTTTAAATCCTTCAAACACCTGATTCTATTATCAAAATCCATATTAGGATGCATTTTTGAATACAAATTTCGATCCGTTGTTTCAATTCTAATTAAATATCTGTCAGCACCACAATCTTTAAATTCTTTATATTCCTCAAAAGTTCGCTCACCAATACTTAAAGTTAACGCAATATCATTTTTTTTAATTTCTTTTATGATTTCACACATTACATCTTTTGTAAAAAAACTATCCTCTCCGGATTGTAAAACCACCGTTTTATATCCCATATCAGCGGCTTTACCGGCATAAAAAATTATATCTTCAGGCGTAATTCTATACCTGTCAATATTTTTATTTTCACAACGCAAACCACAATATTTGCAAGTTCTTTTACAAATATTAGAAAACTCAATCAACCCTCTTAAATGAACATCTTCTCCTACGTTTTCTTTCCGAACTTTATCTGCAAGTGAAAAAAGCCACTCATTTTTTGAATTATCTTGTAAAATATCTATAATTTCTTGTTTTGAAAAATCTACCATAATTACTTTTATAACATATTTATTATTTTAATGTCATCCCAAAAATTATTGACTTCAATTTTTCTAAAGATGATTTTTTATCTAAAGAATCAACTGCAAGCAATATATATTCTGTCTTATCATTACTTATTGCAATTTTTTGTATTTGTTTAGTTAGTTTCACATAATTTTGCTTATACATTTTTACGTCTTCACATGTCATATTTTCTTTTTCAATATCAAAATCAAATAAATCTCTATATGCGACATTTAATGCCGTACAAATTTTTTCGATAGTTTCTGAAGTCACAAAACTTGTACCGGCTTCTATTCTTGCAAGCTGCCTGATATCTATGTTAATTCTTTCAGATAATTCTTCCTGCGTCATTTTTCGGAATTTTCTTAATAATTTAACCTGCGCCCCAAAAAGTTTTTTAAATGACATTATAAATCTCCTATCAAGATAATTATAGAAATTCTAAGAAAATTAAATAATGGCACTTTAGGTCAATATAATTTACCACATATTGACTTATGGCTTTAAATGTCATATTATATTTTCAATGGAGGGTTCGAAAATGATAAATAAACTTAAAGGGTTTACTTTGGCTGAAGTATTAATCACCCTTGGTATAATTGGTGTAGTTGCAGCAATAACCATCCCCGGATTAATTTATAATTACAAAGCACACCGATTACATTCACAATTTCTGAAATCGTATTCAACACTACAGCAAGTTTTCAAACAAATGGAAGCAGACGATGTTTCTCTTGATCCGAAAACTTATCCAACCGGAACATTTTATAAAACATTCGGGAATTACCTTCAAGCTCCAACCTACTGTTACAGAAATTCAAAAAATTCTGCCTGCCATTCAGGTACATCAACAGGAAAACAATATAAAACCTATGACGGGAAAGCAACTGTTGCATACAATTGGTTTGATGATGGGCAAATTGCACTACAAGACGGGACATTAATCATGTTTGAAAATTACACCAACATAAACCAATTATGGCTTTCTGTTGATTTAAATGGATTTAACAATCCACCAAACCGTTGGGGATATGATTTATTTACATTTGAATTTCTTGACGGGGAATTACGAACAATGGGTGACAGGCAAACTAAATATAATGATACTGATAAATGGTGTAATGCAAAGGTTTCTAACACCTATAACGGTGCAGCTTGTGCACACCTGGCAAAAACAGAAACTGATTATTTTAAACGTATAATCAAAAATTTTAAATAATAAACGGACTTTGCTCTTTTGCAAAAACAACATCCACACCTGTGCCGATAATTTCTTTTAAGACAGGTAAAACCAGTATTTCTGATTCAAAATGACCGATATCAAAAAGCATAATCCTTGAATCTAATGCGGTATGAAACTTTAAATCTCCTGTAATAAGACAATCTGCACCAAGTTCTTGAGCTTCTCCTATAAATTCAGAACCGCTTCCGGCACAAAATGCTGCGCGTTTTATATATTTTTGTCCTTTATTATTTACATACCGAAGATTAGGTGAAATTTTTCTAAGCATTTTTATAAAATCTGCAATAGCGATACTATTTCCAAAATCCACAAACCTTAAAAACTCATGTTCTAAATCATTTTTTGTTAAATTTAAAGTATTGATTAAGGTATCAGTTGTACCGCCATCAGCTTTATCGAGATTTGTATGCGTACTGTAAATATCTATATCACTCCAACCTAAAGGAACATAAAACAACGGATGGTGAGCAATTACCATATTACAATTTTGTTCTCGCGCTTGGCTTATAACACTTTCTGTCACCGTAAGACAAAGCATAACTTTTGAAACACATTGTCGTCCTGTTTCTACCATAAAACCCACACAGTCCCAGACCTCAGCAGTTTGAAACGGTGCAAATTGTTCTATTTTGCTTATCAATTCATATTTATTCACTAATATACTCCAGGATTAAACGTGCAATAACTTGTTTCGAAGCCTTCTCAAGTTTTTGAATACCACCATTTTTATCTAAAATGACAACTTCATTATCATCTGATGAAAAACCTATATCATTTCGCGAAATATCATTTGCAACTAAATAGTCACAACCTTTTTTAGTAATTTTTTCTTGCGCATTCTGAATTAAGTTTTCAGATTCGGCACAAAAGCCTACTATACATTGGTTAGTTTTCTTTTCGCATAAACCTTTTAATATATCCGGATTTTTAACAAGTTCAAGATTAATCATATCATCTGCACCTTTTTTCATTTTTTGCGCACTTACATCTTTTACCCTGTAATCAGCAACAGCTGCTGACATAATTATAATATTTGATGAGTCAAATTCCTCATCCAAAGCTTTTTGCATATCAATTGCGGATTTTACTTTAATAATTTTATAAGGTGCTTCAAAATCTTTTGTTGTAATCAAAACCACATCTGCACCCATTGATTTTGCAGCATTAGCAAGCGCAAACCCCATCTTTCCTGATGAATAATTTGATATATAACGAACAGGATCAATATCTTCTATTGTACCACCTGACGTAATTACAACCTTTTTTCCCCGCAATCTTTGAGAAAAACTAAGAGCTTCATCGACAGCATCAAAAATTTTATCAAGTGAACACAAACGACCTTTGCCTAAATAACCACAAGCCAAAAACCCACTTTCCGGTTCTAATATTTCAATACCACGCGTTTTTAAAATTGACAAATTATTCTGAATTACTTCATTAGACCACATATTACAATTCATTGCAGGTGCGATAATCATCTTTTTAGAAAAAGCACAAGCAATTGAAGTTAAAAGATTATCCGCAATTCCTTGAGCAATTTTTGAAATTGTATTGGCTGTAGCCGGTGCAATAACCATAACATCAGCTTCATCTGCAAGTGAAATATGCTCAGGTTTCCATTCTTTTATATCAAATTCCTGAACATAAACTTCATTTTGACTAAGGTTTTGTAAGGTAAGTTTAGTGACAAAATTTAACGCATTTGGAGTGCAAACAATTTTTACATTTGCCCCATTTTTCTTAAAACGTCGAATAAGTTCACAAATTTTATAAGCAGCAATTCCTCCTGTGATACCCAGTAAAATATTTTTACCACTAAGCATTATTGCCAAGCTCCTTACAGGTAATAGCTTCCAGTTCGGATACAGCTCGTTCCAAACTATCATTTATCATAATATAGTCATACTGTTTTGAACGTTCAAGTTCAATTTTAGCTTCTGCTAAACGTTTTTGAATAGTTTCTTCATCCTCTGTATTACGACCTCTTAAGCGTTTTTCTAATTCTTCAACACCCTGTCCCGGAGGAGCCATGAATATCAATACTGCCTCAGACATTTTTTGTTTAACCTGCAATGCACCTTGTGTTTCAATTTCTAAAATTATGTTCAAACCTTCTTCAAACTTCTGCTTAATGAATTTTTTCTTTGTGCCATAAAAATTCCCAGCGAATTGAGCGTATTCAAGGAATTTATCTTCCGCTACAGCTTTTTCAAATTCTTCATGAGTTAAGAAAAAGTAATTAATACCATCAATCTCTCCCGGACGTGGTTTTCTTGTTGTACAAGAAACTGACAGCATAAAATCCTCTAGAATTTCTTGCCATAAATTCTTTTAATACAGTGCCTTTACCAACACCGGAACATCCTGAAATTACAAATAATTTTTTATTCATAGATTGATTATACTATGAAGATAAAAAATTTAACATAATACTTATCATTAGAACTAGTTTTGCAAAAAGTTCTTAAATATATATTATTTTGTGCACCATAACGTAGCGAGCAATTAGTATTAGCGAGATAACAACATATCGGCATTTGTTTGAACGCAAGTGAGTTATGCCGATTCTAATCGAGCGTTATAACTAATTAGCGAGCGTAGTTCCGGTGCTGGCTTTTGCGGAGCTTTTGCCACCAAAAGCTCCTCCGTCTGAAAGACCCGTCGGAGACGAAAAAGAAAATTTGATATATAATAAATACTTGTTCTAATAATAAGTATTATGTATTACCAATTATTAAATTTTCCTTAATTTTCTTAAGAATTTCAAAATTTCGTTATATAAATATATTGTTATAGTAAAAGGAGGATTATCATGATTAGACCATTAGGTGAAAGAATTGTAATTAAAGTTATAGAAGAAACTGAACAAACTTCTGGCGGAATTTTTATTCCTGATAGTGCTAAAGAAAAACCTCAAAGAGGTGAAGTTGTAGCTGTTGGTTTAGGTAAATTAAACGACAAAGGCGAAAGAGAACCTATGGATGTTAAAGTTGGTGATATCGTACTTTATGCTAAATACTCAGGTACAGATGTAAAATTTGATGGGGTTGAATACAAAATTTTATCAGCTAAAGATGCATTAGCAGTTATAGAATAATAAGGAGAAAATATAAAATGGCAAAACGTATTGTTTTTGACGAAGAAGCAAGAAAAGCGCTTCTAAAAGGAATTGACGCGGTAGCAGATGCCGTAAAAGTTACATTAGGTCCAAAAGGAAGAAACGTAATTTTAACAAAAAAATTCGGTGCACCACAAATCGTTAACGATGGTGTAACTATCGCAAAAGAAATTGAATTAAAAGATGCTTTAGAAAATTCAGGCGCACAATTATTAAAAGAAGTTTCATCTAAAACAAATGATGTCGCTGGTGACGGAACTACAACAGCTTCCGTATTAGCTCAAGCTATTGTTCGTGAAGGCTTAAAAAATCTTACAGCAGGTGCTAATCCTATGTCTATGAAACGCGGTATTGATAGAGCCGTTGAAGCCTCTGTTGAAAAAATCAAATCAATGTCACGTCCTGTAAATACTAAAGAAGAAATCGCTCAAGTTGCAGCAATTTCAGCAGGCAACAACAAAGAAATCGGTGAACTTATAGCTGAAGCTATGGAAAAAGTGGGACATGATGGTGTTATCACAGTTGAAGAATCTAAATCTTTCGGTACTAACTTAAAAGTTGTTGAAGGTATGCAATTTGATAAAGGCTACATTTCACCATACTTTGTTACAGACCCTGAAAGAATGGAAGCTGTTTTAGAAGATGCTTATGTATTCTGTTGCAACAAAAAAATCAACTTAATTGCCGACCTTGTTCCTGTGTTAGAACAAGTTGCACGTGATGGACGTTCTTTATTACTTATCGCAGAGGACGTTGAAGGAGAAGCTTTAGCAACATTAGTTGTTAATACTATGAGAAAAGTTTTAAGAGCAGTTGCAGTTAAAGCTCCTGGATTTGGCGACCGTAGAAAAGCTATGCTTGAAGATATTGCAATTCTTACAGGCGGTGAAATGTTCACAGAAGAACTTGGTATCAAATTAGAAAATGTTACAACCCAAATGATGGGTAAAGCAAAACGCGTTACTGTAACAAAAGATGAAACAACAATCGTTGTTGGTGACGAAACAAAAGACGCTGTAGCTGAACGTGTAAGACTTATCAAAAAACAAATCGAGGCATCAGATTCTGAATACGATAAAGAAAAATTGAACGAACGTGTTGCAAAACTTTCAGGCGGCGTTGCTTTAATCGAAGTTGGTGCAGCATCTGAAGTTGAATTAAAAGAACGTAAATTAAGAATTGAAGATGCTCTTAACGCAACTCGTGCAGCTAACGAAGAAGGTATTGTTCCTGGCGGCGGTGTTGCATTGTTAAGAGTTCAACAAGAACTTAATTCAAAACTTGAAACTATTGACTTTGAATCAGATGATGAAAAGGTTGGTTTCAAAATATTAACAGCTGCACTTGATGTACCTTTAAGAGCAATTGCACGCAATGCAGGCGCTAAAGCTGATGTGGTAGTTGACTGCGTATTAGAAAAAGACGGTGCATACGGTTATGATGCTTTAAACAGCAAATATGTTGATATGTTCCAATCAGGTATCGTAGACCCTGCAAAAGTAACAAGATCTGCTCTTATTAATGCAGCATCTGTTGGTTCAATGTTATTAACTACAGAAGCGGCTGTTGTTGATATTCCTGAAGAAAAATCTTCAGCACCTGATATGTCTGCTATGGCAGGAATGGGCGGCATGGGCGGTATGATGTAGAAATTTCACGCAAAATAAATTGCGGAAAATTTTACAAACTACCAGATAATATAATAAAAAGGCGCCGACTAAAGTCGGCGCCTTTTTATTTACAAATATTTTCTATAATAGAATAAATTACTTAATTTAGTCTTAAATTTTAATGGATTTAGCATCAAATCTTTTAGAAGTGGTATACTCACAAAAAATTTCTTCTGTAACTCCTTCAATAAACTTTTATCCAATACTTCTTCTGATAGTAATAACAAATTATGCCTTATCTCATCAGATTTTAAATTAACTATTGTTCTATAAATATTTGCGGTTACAAAATATTCAAAATTTTCACCAAAATTTTCTATCAAACCTTGCTCAGTAATATAATCTTTCAACAGTTTTACTATCTTTATTAAATCAATATATCGACCATCATTAGCTCTAAGCGTAGAAGTCTGCCTGATTCTGTAATAATAAAACGCTTTATTAATATATGAAATATTTTTAGCTAAAACATGACTTTTCAACTCAAAAAGAACATCTTCATAGCATCGCATAGTACTGAACTTGATATTATTATCTTTTAATAAAGATGAATCATATATCGAATGCCAAGCATAAGCAGGTGAAACAAGAACAGTTTTATCTATTATTTCTTTATTGATATTTTGTTCAGACGGAACTTTTAAAGATTTTGATTTTGTTAATGATACAGCTTCTCTAAAAATATGCGGTGTAACAAATTTTCCGGTTTGTTCAAAATACTTATTATAATCACAAATTACAATGTGAGACTCCAAAGTTTTAGCCTGACAATACATCTTCTCATACATTTCAAGCTCTACCCAATCATCCGGATCAACAAATCCGATAAACTCACCTTGAGCAATATCAATTCCAAGGTTACGAGCAATTCCCTGTCCTTCATTTTGCTTATTAATCACTTTTATTCTTGAGTCTTTTTTTACATATTGATTAAGAATATCTAATGAGTTGTCTGTTGAACCATCGTTGATACAAATAATTTCTATATCTTTTAAAGTTTGATTTAACAAGCTTTCCAAGCACTGCTCAAGATATTCTTCCACATTATAAACCGGTACAATCACTGATACTTTTATCATAATTTCTTCTCCAATTTTCAGAATCTCATACCTAAAAGAACTTGTCAAGAAAAACGGCCTTTTTTAAAAGGCCGTTTTTATGCTTTCCCAAATAAATTTTTAAAGAAATTTCCTATTTGCGGTGCAAACCTTATCCCAAGATTTGCAGTTGTACCAACGACATAACCGGCTGCCATCGAGTTTGATGGACCTGTATTTATTGTTATATTGGTATTACCATGCCAGCCTCCAAAGCCAAAGGAATTAAAACCTCCAAAACTTGGGAAGCCACCCATCATAGGAAAACCAAAACCTCCACCGAACAAACCAGGAGTTCCAAATCCGCCTAGTGGTATACCACCGTCATGATGACAACAACTGAATAATGATTCATTTCGTCGCATCATTGCATGATTTTCATACCGTGCGGCAATATTATCTCTATCGTAATTTACCGAGGGCATCCCTCGATTGCCATAGTTTTTTACATTCATATTTTAAATCTCTCTTTATTCATATAAAAAATGTATAAATTAAAAGATTTCAATAGAGATATTTTTTGTTACACTTCTTTACCTTTAAGCATTTCAATTTCTGCTTTTAATTTATTAATTTCACAACGAATAGGATCAGGTATTCTGTTATGCATAAGATTTCCGTTACTATCAACAACAGCACGGTGAACTATACGCCCGGGAACACCCACAACAGTAGAACACTCCGGAACATCTTCAACGACAACTGAACCTGCTCCAATTCTTACACAATCGCCAATTGTAATATTACCAAGCACTTTTGCTCCGGCTCCGACAATAACTTTATTTCCTAAAGTAGGATGCCGTTTCCCAGATTCTTTACCTGTACCGCCCAGTGTTACCTGCTGATAAATTAAAACATCATCACCAATTACAGTAGTTTCTCCAATTACAACACCTTCTCCGTGATCAATAAAAAAGCGTCTGCCAATCCTTGCCCCCGGATGAATCTCAATACCTGTTATAATTCTTGTAAAATATGAAATAATACGCGGCAATAGCGGTATTTTCCACTTATAAAGTCTATGAGCAAATCGATAAGCAACAAGAGCGTGCAATCCAGGATAGCAAAGAATTACTTCTAATAGATTCTTTGCAGCCGGGTCGTTATCATAAATAACTTTTATATCTTCACTAACTTTTGTTATCCCGCGTTTAATTATACTAAGCATTTTCTACCTTACTAATTTAGCAAATTTACGTTTTCCTGCCTGTAATACTACACTATCTTCAAAAGAAATTGTATAAGACATGTCAGTAATTTTTTCGCCGTCAATTTTCACACCGCCGCCTTGAATTAAGCGCTTTGCTTCACCACGGCTTACTGCAAATTTCAGTTCGGTTAATAAATCTAAAATAGCTTTACCTTGTTCAACTTTAACATCTTGAATATCTTCAGGGGTCCCTTTATTTGATACAACATTAATAAAATCAGCCTGAGCTGCATCTGCACCGTCTTTCCCGTGATATTCTTCGGTAATTTGATAAGCCAATTGCATTTTTATATTACGAGGATTAATTGAGCCATCGGCAATATGTTTGTCATATGTTTCAAGTTCTTCTTTTGTTGCATTTGTCAAAAGACTATAATAACGGGTAATCATATTATCCGGAATGCTCATCAACTTCCCAAACATATCTTTTGCACTATCTGTTAATGAAATACAATGTTCCGGATATGTTTTAGACATTTTCACAACGCCGTCAGTACCTTCAAGTAAAGGTAACAAAACTACAAGCTGAGGATATTTCTTACCATAAGCTGATTGAATATCTCGCCCCAACAAAGTATTGAATCTCTGATCGGTACCCCCTAATTCAATATCTGCATCAATAGCAACAGAATCATACGCCTGCATCAATGGATAGAAAAATTCTACAATAGAAATAGGTTTACCATCAGCATAACGTTTAGCAAAATCATCTCTTGTCATCATCTGAGCAACTGTAACTTGTGCTGATAATTTTAAAAGCTCTGTAAAACTCATTTTATGAAGCCAATCTGCATTATTTACAACTTCCGCTTTGGTCACATCAATAACTTTTGACATTTGTTCAAAATATGTTTTAGCATTTTCATCAACCTGTTCTTTAGTTAAAGCAGGACGAGTTTCAGATTTACCTGAAGGATCACCAACCATTGCAGTAGCGCCACCTACAAGAAGAATTATTTTATGTCCGAATTCTTGAAATTCTTTTAACTTTCGCATAACAACAGTATGACCCAAATGTAAATCCGGACGTGTTGGATCCATTCCTAATTTTATACGAAGCGGAGTTTTTGTATCTGCAGCATGTTGTAACTTAACTGCCAATTCTTCAATACCACCAGGTAAAACCTCAGCATTTCGTGCAATATGTTTTGCCTGATTTATAAATTCTTCTCTTATTTCTACCATATTCTTTCTCCTATTATTTATCTAAATTATATCAAAAACATAAAAAAAAGCGGGCGCTGAAATTTTCAGCGCCCGCACTTCCCTAACAAGCTATAATTGTTCTTCTAAGCTTTTATATTCAATACGTAAATCATAAATTTTTGCATTATAATAATCCAGCCATGTTTCGCCTGTTCTTTCACTTTTAACTTCATCTTCACAAACCGCGCGAATTCGTTTTGTATCCAAATCATCAAGTTCAGATTTTATTTCTTCCATTCGCTGCTGCATTGCATTTTTTTGACGAATTGATTCATAATCAGGATTTTCAATAACATTTCCATTTAAATACATATACTTATCAGGTTCCAAAGAATAGGCTTCATACAATTCATCAGAAACCTCAATGCAGTTGAAACCATCTGCAATTATTAAACATTCACCACAACCGTTAAGTTTTCCGTTTTCTTCAAAAATATATTTCATTATTACCTTACCTTTCTATATGCTCGTAAATTTACATAAAATGAGGTACTTCCACCACCATTATTAGAACTTTTTATATATATTTTTCTATCCTTAGAAACAGGAATAAAAAATCCTCCAAATCCGGTAACATTATTACTTCCGGTCGAAATAATAGTTAAATAATCACAAAGAGCACTTCCAAAATAATATAAAGCCCAGTTACCACCTGATTTTTGAGCCTCCACTTGCAATAAAACTTCATAAACATTACCATCTTTTGGTAATACTGATGTCAAATCATACGTCCAAGCTTTACTATTACCTGAAAGCGTAACCTCTCTAAGAATTTCAACACCTTTTTTCGTCCACTTCCCATCAATATCTGTGACATTTGCTTTATTATTTAAGACTGTTTTTCCGGCAGTGTTTAAATTCGAAAGATCAAGAGCAACTTTACTTGAATTAAGCTCTTTATATTTTTCTTCTAATTTTGTTTCTAATGCTTCTTTGTCTAAATCGGATTGCGTATTAGCTTCATCAATACGCGTATTTGTTTCTTCAATTTTATTTAAAACTTCGATGAAATTTGCGTTAACTTCATCTGCTTTAGCTTTTGTTCCGGGAACAAAAGAATATGGTACACCGTATGTCATAATTTCCTTTCTGACATACCGTTAGCGCAATTTAATAGTGGGAAAGCTCAAATTACACAGTCATTATAACATATAATTTCCTTTTCGTCAAGTAAGACGGGCACATGATACTCACGTGCCCGTCTTACATCTTTATTTTATAATAGGTTTTCTCAAATTACTTATGATGCGCTTTTACTAAACCATTTTTTACATAAATTTGCAATAGGATCATAAGTATATTTAGCAATAGCTTCACCTGCAGTTGCTAAATAGTGACCAATTTTCTTAGGACTATAGAATTTCGCATCGGCTAAACCTGCAGCATCCAAAGTTTTTAATACATTAGTTTTCTTTAATGCAACTAATGCAGCCGCAGTTAACACCAAACCAACAATTGTATTACGTAATTTATGACCTGATTTTTTTACAGGCTTATCATCTGATACTACTGCAGATGTGGCTGTTTCTACCGGTTTTGAATATGCACCTTGCCGTTCTAAAACATTAACACCTTCGCCGCCACGGAAACGGACATTGGATTGAGCTACTGATACAGGATTAACCATTAACATGAGAAAACCTCCTTACACTTTCTATTACATGCAATATAAAACTCCTAACGTATTAATTTTGACTTATTATGATTAAGCATGCAAACTTTCGTTACAAAAATTTACATTATTTTTGGAATATTTTATTTTCCCGTGTCATCTATATAAGTATAAAAGGGGAGATTTTTAAAATGACTAGAAGACAAGAAACTTTAATTTATATTGAAAAAGAAAACACTACTGAAGCTGAATTTATGTCAAGAAACTTTGTAAACCAAGAAGTTAAAAACAAAGCATATATTAACGCTCTTGGTGCCGAACTTGTATTAAAATACCTTTCATCTGAAGGAATCGACGTTTCTAATCTTCATAATATCCATTCTATTTCAAAAATATTAGAAAAATACGATATCGCAGATATATTGCTGCCAAATATTCACATTGATGTACGTGTTGTTTTGGACGAAAATAAAATTTTCATTCCTAAAAAACATTTTGAATTAGAAATCACTCCAGATATTTATATTGTCTTAAAACTTGAAAAAAACTTTAAGCATGCAGAACTTTTAGGTTACTTTAAAACTTCTAAAATAAACAAAAAGAATGAAAATAACGATTATTATTTTATTTCAAAAGATAAATTAACTAATCCGGATTCTCTTGCTAAATTTATCAAAAATTTCACAGGAAAAACATCAAGAAATATTTCAGAAGAAGATATGTTTAGAGGTAGAGAACTTTCTGTAGCCTTAGCTGATCATAACATTTCTTATGATGAAGAAAAAGAATTATTAGAATTATTATTATTAAACGACAGCTTAAGAGAAAGTGTACTGGAATTTGATAACTTTGAAACACTTGCTTATAGTGTTGCACCTGAACTAGCAGCAATAGAACCTGCTGCTGAATTAACCTTCATTTCTGGTGATAATTTAGAAGATGAAAGTTCAAATAACATTGAAGATATTCAAATTGATTCAGATGAAGAACTAGCTTTGAATGAAACCTTCTTTGACAATTTTGAAACACTTACCGAAGATGAACCTCAAGAAGAAAACCTTAATGAAGAAGTGAATGAAAACGAAAATATTGATAAAACCGACCTAGATACTGAAACTTCATTTGACATTGAAACAAGTTCAGACAATGAAGAAGATAATAATAAAGTTTCATTTGAAAATATTGAACAAAAAGAAACTGACCAAGAACCAATAATTGAAACAGAACCAAATGAAACTATTGAAAATATACTTGAGCCTGAGAATATTGACTTAGGTGATGATTTGTTAGGTGAAGACCTGCCAACAGGAGAAGATGTTCTTCCTTCAGAATTTAAAACTGCAACAATAGAAAAAGCTGAAAATGAAACAAACTTAGAAACAATAGAAGAAACATCTCCAACAAATATAGAAGAACCTTCTTTGCCAGAACCTGTTAACACACCTGTTGAACTTTCTGTTGACTCAATTCTTGATAATACAATTGCAGCAATTGATACAAATAATGAAAATACAGAAAATAAAGAAGAAAAGAAAAAAGATATAAACAACGACTTAGCTGAAATTTTAGGTAATGCAGTGCAAGGTGTATTAGAAAAAACAGCAACAGTAGGAACTATCGCAGCTACAGCAGCAGCCGCTGAAATCACCGCAGAAGCAGCAACAACATCTCAAGAAGCAATTAAACTTGCCTCTATTGCCGGAGATTTAGTTGATAATATTGTTGGCGAAAATCTTGAAAAACAACAAAAAAATCTGGATAAAATTGATTATCAAAAAACCGACATTGCCCCTGATACAATTGAAATTCCTGAAAATATTGCAATTCTCGGAGAAGATTTATCTGCAATAAAAAAAGAAGCAAATTTAGAAGTTGAAATTTCAGGACAATTTGATACTCCAACAGATTTATCTGATTTAAATACTGTTGAAACATATGAAGAACAGGTTTTTGAACATGAAACCATAGATATTAATGCCATGGATTCTGTTCAAACAGAAGAATTTAGTGAAAATACTGACGAGATTGTCAACTTAGAAAATATTACAGAAATTGATTCTCCGACAAGACCTATCGAAAACCTTGCAGAAATCAATACTGAAGAAGATTTTACAGGAATGGATTTACCTGATTTATCTTCCTATACTATTAATGAAGATGGTTCTTCTTCGCTTGACAACTTAGACACAAGTTTTGCTCTTGAAGAAAACAGTAATGAACACCTTATTGATATGAAAATGAATATCAACGAAATCTCACTTGACAATGATATTGAACCGCTAACACTTGATTCCAGTGATATTATTAACTCTGAAGATTTAACATCATTTGATAATCAAACTCAGGTTCAAGATACTAACGAAGATCTATTTAATCACTTCGAGGAAAACACTTTGGCAATGGATGACCAAAATCAAACAGTTGAAGATACCCAAGATAATTTCTTAGAAGATTTAAGCTTTGAAGACTTCTCTGAAAATAACGAAGAATTTAACCAGCTTGACGAACCTATATTTAATGAAGACGAAACTCCATCAAATACTCCATTAGAAGAAGAAAATAAAATCCAAGAAAATTTCAAAAACATAACAGAAGATGAATTCCAACAAGATGAAGATATTTTCGGCGATAACACAGAATTATTTGATGATTTACAAACTCTTGGAGATATCGAAAATGAAGTATTAACAAACGAAAGTAATAACTTTGAAGAACAACCAACAAATCAAGAAACTATTCAACCGGAAGTTAAATTTGATTTAAATAATGAAACAGAAAATATTGAACCTGAACAAACTTTAGACCAAGATGCTCAAAACTGGATGGAAGATACTGATTATGAAAATCTTGAAGATGTTGAAATTGAAGCACCAACTCCAATTGATGAATTCATTACAGAACCGGAAGCAGTACAAAAAGAATTTATCGTAAACGAAAATTCAACTGTAATTAGTGATAGAACATTTACTGTAGGTGAAATTCCAATTGATATTAATAATACTGAAAATATATCATTTGAAGGAGCTGAAAATCTTCAAGACCTTTATAACCCTAATTCAAGTGTACCAGGAGGTGCATTGTTAAATAATCCAGGCAGACTTGGTAATGTTCAAAACAAATCTGGTTTAGGAATAGGATTAGGTATTACCGGAACAATAGTTACTTTAGCATTAGTCGGAGCAATAGGTTTCGGTGTCGCAAAAATGTTTAAAACCCCAACTGAAGAAGCACCTCAACCAATAACTGATGATGCTCTTCCAACAAGCACAGATAACGGCGTAAGCGAAACAAATACCTTAAATGTAAACCCGGACAATGTTGTTAATATGGAAAACAATACAAATACACTCGCAACAACAACTCCAAGCGCAACCTCAAAAGCTTCAACAGTTTCACAAGTGCCTGCTCAAGCAACAAAAACAGGAAATGCACAACAATTCATTAATATTAAAAAACTAACTTGGGAAGTTCCGGATTATATTTCCTATAACCCACAATTCAAACAATACTTCCAATCTGTCGGTAAAAGTTTAAAATTATCACTAACAAGTGACCTGCTTCTTGCAAAAGATTATTTATACTCTAGCCAAGTAAGAGTAAGCGTAACCTTTAGCAAAGACGGCACGTTCACAAATTCTCAAATAATAGTATCAAGCGGTTCAAACGAAATCGATAAAATTGTGTTACAAACTGTTAACCAAACATTAAAAACCCTTAAAGCCCCTCATAGCGTTGGAAACGACGAAAATACAACAGCAATACTTAAAATTTACTTTTAAATATGATATAATGCTGTTGAAGTAGAGGAATATGAGCTGTGGAACTCGCACAAGATAAAATTGATTTAATAAGCAGAATAATAAAAAACGACCGTAAATACCCAAATAATGAAGATTTGTATGACGATTTTTTCAATGAAACATGCAAACGTTCTGTTGCAATCCTTGATGCTATCGACACAGAATCTACTTTGGAAACATATTTAAGACGTGTTGTAACTACATCTATTATCAACGTTCTTAAAGATTCAGGCAGATTAAGAAGAACCAGAAGCGGTTACATGTCTACAAATGAAGTAGCATTAGATGATTCACCATCGGTTGACTATTCTGATATTATTATCAGCTATTCAGATGTTAAAATTCCGGAAAATCCTGAAGAAATTGTTATACAAAAAGAAATTCTGACATTTGTAGCCGAAGCAATAAAAAAAATCGACGAAGACGAACCGGATAAAGACTATTTACATATTTATACTTTGCGTTATGATAAAGGCATGACTCAGAAAGAAATTTCTGAAGAAATTGGAATCTCTCAATCTGAAATCTCTAAAAGATTATTCAAATTGATGGAAAAAGTCAGAGATGTCATTGAATAAATTCTAAACTATGAAATGTCCAATATGTAAAAAAACAATATCAAGTACGGCTCTAAAGTGCCCGTATTGTAAAACTCGTACAGGAATTCTTTGCAACAAATGCAATAATGTTAATCCTGTGGGAACTCTTGTATGCCAAAAATGTGGACACGAATTATTAAAAGTATGTTCTCGTTGTAAAAGTGTTAATTTCCCAAGCGCGCAAAAATGCAGAAAATGTGACTCACCTTTTGGTAATAAAGAAAAAAATATTTCTCAAGATAAAACCCAAACCATTCTTGAATTTAAACCTGAACTTTGCACTAAAAATAAAGCTTTAGAGATATTAACTGAAGGTATTCATTCAAAAGATAAAAAAATATTTTCAATCACCGGAGAAAAAGGGATTGGAAAAACTTTTTTATTAAAAAATTTGATAAAAACAATAGGAAAAGAACGCTATGAATGGTGTATAGGTAAATGTACACCACTAACCCAGCTTACCCCGGGCGGTGTAATTCAAGATATGCTTCTAAACCTATTTAAACTTCCAAATTATTACGTTAATAATGACGAATTAAAAAAAGACGCACAACAGTTTTTTAGTACAGAATTCAGGTTCCTAAATGCCACAGAAATAAATGATTTTCTAAATTTCTTATACAATTCAAAAGACGGCAACTATGAAGATATTATTATCAACAAGAAAAAAACTTATGATATCTTAAATAGAATTTTTGATGCATTCTGCCACACCGGAAGATTTATTTTTGTTATTGATAATTTCGATTTTATTGATGGTTTTTCAATTGAATTTTTTACAAACTTCATAAAGCGTGCCAATAATTGGAAAAACTTGAAACTCATTGTAATATACAATGATCATAAACCCGTCAGCAGTATTTTCGGTATAGAAAAAAAAGAGTTAAAAGCCTATAAAGATATTCATCTTGCACCTGCAACAAATGAAGAACTCATGCAAAATCTTAAATTAACTCAAGAAGCCGGTGCTTATGTTTCTGAGCGAGAAAAAGAAGTTATATTTAACAAATGCAAAGGCAATCCTGCATTTGTAGAACAGGCTGTAAGCTACTGCTTTGACTGCCAGATTTCAGATAAAGCCTTTTTAATGCCAAATACGTTTTCAGAATTAATAAAAGAACGGCTTATAACACTAAAAAAATCAAATAGCGAAGCTCACAAACTGCTTTGCGGTGCTGCCATCCTTGGTGACAGATTAAATCTTGCATTATTAAAAGAAATTTTTGGACTAAAGAGTAATCAGTTCAATGACATAATGTCATACCTTGCAAAATCAAACTTTGTAAGGCAATATAATGAAGTTTTTTATGAATTTAATAATCTGCTTTTATGGGAAACAATTTTAACAAATATTCAGCACGATTCGGAATTTGAAGACATCAATGTAAAAACAGGAAAAGCAATCAGCGTATTTAATCTTAATACAAACGCAACAATGGCAATGATTGCACACAACTTAAAAGAAAACCGTATGGCTTTTGATATATGGACAAAAACAACAAGACTTGCTTCATATATCGGCGATATAAACCTTTATGTAATAGCCCAGAAACAATGCCTTGCACTTTTAAATGAATTTAATGAAAACGAAACATTAAATATAAGATACAATATAAGTGAGCGGCTGGGAAAACTTCTCACTGAATACGACCCCGAAGAAGCTATCGAATTTTTACCTGATGCCATATCAAATGCAAAATCAAATAACGATGAAGTTAGAGAAATAGAACTCTTAGGCTACCTTTCACTTTGTTGTAAAAAAACAGGAAATTATTTTGGTGATGTAGAATGCGTTGATAATATTCTAAAAAAACTAACAGAAAATCAAGATATTGAAGAAGCAATGATAAAAGCTTCAAAACTACCGTCACTTATAAGTATCGGTAACTGTGGTGAAGTTGTTAACTTAATTGATAATGATATTTTACCGGTTTTAAATTCCCATATTTCAAAACCACGTCTTAATAAAACAATTCCCTTAGGATTTTTATATGACACTTGGCTAAGAGTTTATCTGTCACTTGCTACGGCTCTTACTCTTCAAGGAAATGACCGCGCGTTTGAAATTCTTTCACTACTTTTTGAAATCATTGAAAAACACAAAATTAATGACGAAACTTTAATCTGCAAAGCAAAACTTGTATTAGCTTATGCAAATACAATGAAAGGTAATTTCCAAACAAGCCAGGAAGTTTTATCTGATATTACAAACCAATTCGGCGCAGAATTTATTGACATTAATAGTCTTGATGCTGAAGCTTGCGACATTGTAAATTACTATAATTTAATAACAATTACAAATAAATTTTTGAATAAAAATTTAGATAATATGCAAGAAACACTTTATGAATCAACTCTAACGGCAGAAGATTCAGGTAACGAGTTTTTAAAAAATATATTTAAAACTTTTTTAGGCAAATTATTTTATGAATCAAAACAAGCAAAACATGCCATCCATATTTATAATGAACAGGTTACATATTTTGCAAACAAAAAAATGGCAATAGGTGCTCTTATGACTTGGTATTTGATAGCTGAAGCTACTATGGTTACAGAGAACCCGAAAAACTGTATAGAAATAGCAACCCAAGCCCTTGATATTGCCCAAAATCCAAGAATCAATAATACATTCTTTATTGTGTTATTAAAAATTCTTCTTGCAAAATCATACATGGAATTATCAGACTATGAAAGCGCTAAAATCAATCTGGAATCAGCATTAATTTTAGCTAAAAAGTATAATATGAATGATTTATCATCTAAAATATATTTTCTCTACGGAAATTACTACCAAGACCTTGGAACAGGTCAATCTCAAAATCAATCTGAATATCTAAAAGGCGCCGCAAAAATGTATGATAAAGCAATGGAAATTGTTATTCAGATTACAAAAAATTCACACCTGCGAGATAAAATAGATACTAAAAAAAGTACCCTCACAGCATACTGCACCACAATTGGCTTAAATATATAAATTTCAAACAAGATTTATAATCCTATATAAGTATTCCTTTTTGTTACGAAAAGATATATAATCTTTACAAGAAAACATGTTTATTTTAAAAATATGGTATAAAAAAGGAAACGAAATTGCTAAATAATTTTGAAAGTTTTGACAACTCTGAAACAGCCACAAAAAAAGATATAGTTATACAAGAAAGAGTAGAGCTTGTATCATCCCATATGTACAAACAGTTTTTAGACTATCAACATTCAACTGTTAATACTAATGATATTTTTACCCGCATGGTAGAATGTCTTGAACTTGTAACAGAAAATTTAAAACAATCATTTTCATCACGTGGAGTTACAACCCAAAATATTTATGTTGATGCAGATTCCTTAAAATCTGTCGCCGTTGTCAATATATTATGGCACAAAATGAGCTTTACAACACGTTGTAATTTCCAACCGCAAGCACTGTTTAGAGATGATGGAAGACATATTTTTTCTAACCGTATTATTGCTCTTCGCGGCAACTATAATGACATTATAAAAGATGCAAAAGACAGAGAAGATGAAATGGTTAAGCTTCTTGAAAACGAAATTGCATCACTTTATGTTCCGGCAGACCAAAGCCAAAAATGTGTATTTAAAATTAAGCACACAGGTCAAGAATTTACAATAAATCAGACAGATGCACCGCGCGAAGTTATTCTAAAAGTTGTAGAAACAATATGTGGCGGAGGTTTATACCACCAAGATGGCTCTGTTAAAACTTTCACAGTTTAGTAGTAAATGTAGTTATCGATTATTTTCATTTTATCTCATTGGTTGATAATTTGACATAAATAAAATAATCACTAATAATATTAGTATAGACATTCTTTAGGTTAGGATATGAAATTAGTAGAAAAGTTAAAAGAATACGAAAATCAATATTTATTTATACGCTGGGCAACCGGTGGTGAATATGGAAAACTAATTTATGCAGGAGATGACTTTATTGAGTTCAATATTATTGATATTGAAACAATGAATTATAAAGAAACTGTCCTTATATATGCACCGCTAATCCTTGAAGTTTCGATAGGCGGAGCTGATATTGCAAGGATTATTGCAGAAGTATCATCAAAAATAAGTATCTCCGAAGGATAATATGCTCTTGCTTCCAGCCTCGCAGGTAATACAACACTCACACTTATATCAAGACTCAATGTGTTCCAATGCGTGTTCGATTTTCGCTTACGCCCGGCTGGCAAAAAAAAAGTCACAATTCTTTGCGACTTGAACAATAATCTTGGGAGGAGATTTTGGGATAGTTTGTACATGCATGATATGATAATCATGTCAAATTAGTTACATTTATGTTGTAAATTTTAACAAAAATTTACAAAAAACCTTTTTTGTATTATAATGATTTACATGGAAAAAGACTTAAATATATTAATTATTAATGGACCTAACCTTAACATGTTAGGAGTAAGAGAACCAGAACAATATGGTTCTAAGTCTTATAAAGACTTGGAGATGGAACTTCATGAATATTCCTTTGAACTTGGCATAAACGTTGAGATTTTTCAAAGTAACTTTGAAGGCGAAATTATTGAAAAAATTCAATATGCACTAGGTAATTTTGATGGAATAATCCTAAACGCAGGAGCATATACGCACACAAGTGTTGCTATTCGAGATGCACTTACTTCTGTTAAAATACCAACGGTTGAAGTACATATTTCAAATATTTATAAACGCGAAGAATTCCGTCATAATTCAATGTTTGCAGATGTTTGTGTAGGACAAATAACAGGTTTTAAAACAGACAGCTACAAGCTTGGAATGCAAGGTCTTGTAAACTTCTTAACCAGCGCAAACGACTAATATATTACAAACTATTTTTTAACAAACTCTTGGTAAGTTTTTTCAATCATTTGTAAAGTTTCTTCTTCGCTATGATTTTGAGCATAGCTGTCAATTGCCTTGTTTAACTCCTCAACAAGACCAGGATTCTTTTCAAGAAATTTCATATCGCTTTCTAAAGAATCAGATGCCACTTGCGATTTTCCCAAAGATGCAGCAGGCATATTTGACAAATCTTTGATTTCTTTTTCTTCCACAGGAACAGCCGGAGCCTCTGGTGTCTGACCATCATTTGATGCCTTTTGGATACCCTTGAAGTTTAAACTATTAATGTTTTTGTTGTCGATTTCTCTCATAGTATCACCTTACTTTCAGAAATTATCATTTCTCTATATTATCTTCATGTCGGTTTTTGTATAGAAAACACCTAAATAATATTTTTTGCTACTTTTTAATTAAAAAAATTACAAAAATTTACATGTAAAAATTCAAAAAATTTTTCATGTTATGATGTATTATATACTACAAAAGGATGTAATGCAAATTATGAACTTAGATAAATTTTCAAAAAATTTATGGTGGGCTTTGACGGCATACAAAACTATTGATGAATTACCGGATTCAGTTATATTTGTAAGCCTAAAAGGGGAGATAACACGCTTTAATAAAAAAGCTCAAGAAATTTTTGGGCTTGGTTCAGAAGATTATAATCCTTTAAATATAGAAGAACTAATACAAAGTGCAACAAGTCACATATTAGAATCCATTACAAAAGCACGTCCAATTCTTGCAACTGCATCCATACCCGGACGAAATTTTTACGTTGAAATTAATGCTTCCAAAAGATGGAAGGGTTATTGCTTGATTATTCGAGATTTAACAAAATTAACCGACGAAATATTTAATGAAGAAAAAGTTATTAAATTCAATGGTGAAAAAAATGCAATGTTATCTAAACTTGAAGGAGATTTAAAATCTCCGGTGACATCTATCAGTGGTTTTTCTAAAGGCTTGTTAGATGGACTTGGCGGTGAGTTAACCGAAAAACAAGCAAAATATGTTAAAATTATCAATAATAATGCCGAAGAATTATATCATTTTTTAGATAGATTCCTTGAATTTTCAAAAGCTGAATCTTCAATTTACGAATCAGATTATCATAATTTTGATATTATAGAAGTGTTTAAAGCCATTATTAAAGATTTTGAAAATGAATTAGAAAACAAAAAACTGGCATTTGATTTTAATTATGACACAATTGAAAAACGCACAGTTTATACTGATTTAAATGCCATAAAAACAATATTGAGAAATATTCTTGAAGTTGTAATCGCAATGACCGAAACAGGGTACATTTCAGTAAAACTATCTTATCCGGATGAAAAAACATGTGCCCGTTATAATTTAACAATACCGGCACTAAAACAAACTTCTTACCTAAGAATAACAATAAGAGATACTGGTGCAGGTATCCCGGAAGAAGATATGAAATATTTATGCGAACCATACGCACAATTAGAAAAGGGCAAAAAGAATTTCTTGAGAGCAATAAAGCTTGGAACTGCAAGTATTTTAGTAAAAAGAACAGAAGGCATGATTGATATCTTTTCAGAAGTTATGAAAGGTACAAGATACGACATAATTATTCCTATAGAAAAGGATTAAGATGAGCAACGTAATTTTAAAAAACGTCACCAAAACTTATGATAACAATAAAACAGTAATTAATGATGTAAGTTTAGAAATAAAAGACAAGGAATTTATTGTCCTTGTCGGAGCATCAGGTTGTGGTAAGTCAACACTTTTACGTATGATTGCAGGACTGGAAGACATCTCTAAAGGTGAAATTTTCATTGACGATAAAAAAGTAAATAACGTTGCGCCAAAAGATAGAGATATCGCATTTGTATTCCAAAGTTACGCGCTATACCCGCATATGACAGTTAGAGAAAATATTGCTTTTGGTTTAAAAATGCGCAAAGTTCCTAAAGCTGAAATAGAAAAAAAAGTTCTTGAAGCCGCCGAAATTCTTAACTTAAAAGAATATTTAGACAGAAAACCAAAACAATTATCAGGTGGTCAGCGTCAAAGAGTTGCTTTAGGTCGTGCTATCGTTCGAAATCCAAAAGTATTTTTAATGGATGAACCGCTATCGAATTTAGATGCAAAATTAAGTGTTCAAATGCGTTCTGAAATTAAAAAATTACATAAAAAATTGCAAACTACTTTTATATATGTAACTCACGACCAAACAGAAGCTTTAACAATGGGAGATAGAATTGTTGTTTTAAATAACGGTGTCATTCAGCAGGTTGACAGTCCTGATGAGATTTACAACAATCCTAAAAACACATTTGTTGCAGGTTTTGTAGGCTCTCCGCAAATGAATTTTATTAATGGTAAAGATTTAGGGCTTGATAAAAATATCTTATACGGAATTCGCCCGGAAAAAATGATAAAACCGGATGGCGATATAAAATTAACTGTAGATGTTGACATTTCAGAAATGCTTGGTAGTGAAAAAATCGCATATTTTAATATCGGAGAGAAAAAATGTTCTGCTAAATTGGATTCAGAAGTTCAAATTGGCAAAACTATAGATATTTCTATTTGTAAAAGTGATATGTATAAGTTTGATATCATAACAGGAGAAAGAATTTACTAACTCTTTACCAAAACACTTTTTCTGGATTGCTTCGGCGCTACACTTCTCGCAATGACAGATTTACGTGTACGAAATACCTTGCGGAGCTGAATCATTGAGATGACTCGGAAAGAATTGGCAGCACAGTACAGTACGAAGTACCTTGCGGAGCTGAATCATTGAGATGACTCGGAAAGAATTGGCAGCACAGTACAGTACGAAGTACCTTGCGGAGCTGAACAATTGAGATGACTCGGAAAGAATTGGCAGCAAAATACAGTACGAAGTACCTAGTCTTTTATCCAGCGGAATGATTTAACGTAATTACTTCCGTTAATATCACCATAAATTTCGGATTTAAATACTCTAAGCGTTTTTGTTTTGTCAAAATTCGGAATCTTATTGATATTACTTGTTGATTTAGGATTAATTTCGTTGATATTTATACCAGGAATAGTATTGAACAAGGTATTCAAAGAAGAATTAGCAATACGTCCTAATATAGTTGAAAAATTCTTAGAAAGACTACCATAAACTTCCATATCTGCAACAAGAGTTGCTATATTATAACTTCCTGTTAAATACATATTCAAGTCATCACCACTTGAATAAACATTAATTTCATCAGCAATACCATCTTTTACATGAATATCACCACTAATACTTTTAAAGTTACCGGTTTTAAGCGGAGTAATAAGATCAATAATACCATTTATGGAAAGTCCTGTAACTCCGCCTGTAATTAAGTTTCCGGCTTTTAGCAAATATTCAAGCGATCCTAGTTTAGGCATTCTGCCATCAGATACTTTGAAACTGCCTTCACCTGATAAAGTATTAACACAATCTACACTTGAAAGTCCAGTACAAGCAACTTTCATATCTCCGGTTACAGTACCGTACATTTGCCCTGGCATATCAAAGAAGTTTTCAGCAATAATTGAAGCATCTGCATTATCAATTTGCATAACTCCTGATCCGTTAAAATTTTGCAGATTGTAAATTATATTTCCGTGAACCAGACCATTTGCAATATTAAAACTATAATCATCTATTTTTAAGACATTATCATCACCAAGTGTAATATGCGATTTAAAATTGGTTGCAGAGGCCTTTTTAATAAGAATATTATCGGCATTAACCTGAGCATTTTTTATAACAAGCATGCCCGGTTCCAATATTGGTAATATAGTATTTTGATTAGTTCTTGTATTATCAGCATCAAAATCATCTATTGCGCTTGTTATTACATTAAGATTCAGTGCATCCATTTGAACTTTTGCCTCATCAATAACAATAGGTAATGACTGTTTATTAACAATTTTGGCATTAAGTAAAATATCATTAGTCAAAACAACTGCTTTTGAATTTAAATTAATGAAATCATCTTTGAAATCTATATTAATATCTCGAACAGTTGAATCAAGAAGCGGAATATCTACACTTTTTATATTCAAATCCCCAAGAATCTTAGGAAACTCAGAGGTTCCATTGATTAATAAATCCGATGTAAATACACCTTGTGTAATTGTAGGTTTTTTAAATATAACATTGAAAATTCTGGCATTTGTAGGATTATTTGTTTTTATTTTTAAATTTTTAAAACCTAAAATATTATTCTTTAGCAAGGCAACTTCACCAGATAATGAAACCTGATTTTGAACAGATTTTTTCTTATTTTGAGAAGTTATTGTCTGATTGTAATTAACAGAATTTAATTTAATTTTATCAGGATATAATACCAAATCTGATATAATTGAAACCGGATTTGTTGTCATACCTTCTGAATTAAATGCACCAGTTGGAGCACCTGCTATTGTTGCACCCATATAGTATATTGACGAATTTTCTCCAAGATTAAGTGATGATTTCATCCTGAGCGCATCTAAAGGTCCTGTTAAACGTCCATAGTAATTTATATCACCTTTTGTTTTTACCGGATAAACTGTTTTTGAATTAAAAAATCTGTCGAAGAAAATTTGCGTAACTTTTGTACTTACAGAAAGATTTAAATTCGGATTGCCGTAAATATTAGAAATTTTTCCATCCAGAAACATCGGCATAGAACTTACCCGAGAATTAACTTTATCAAGATAAAGTGTATCCCCGCGCATATTAGCATTACCGTTTAAAATTCTTACAACAGCATCTAAAGGAGCATATACAAATGATGTATCTTTAAGATTTGTATTTGCATTTATTTTATTGTTTTTGATTGTTCCATTAATATCAACAACACCTTTTAAATTAGTAATATTATTGATTTGAGAAGCAATTTCTTTTGGAAGTTTTATTTGATTTTTGATTTTATTAATAGCACTAATATCAAAATCTTTAAAATTAAATACAGCATCAGAAAGTGTAAATTCTTCCTTATCTAAGTCTTTTGCAGAAAAAGACAACTTATATGGATTACCATTAAATAATCCGTTCAGTTGAGAAGTTTTTAAAAGCCCATTTCTGATAGTAAAAGTACCACCATCAAGCTTTACCGGATTTGTAGAATTCATATTTGGTAATAATTTACCTTCAACTTTCAATTTATCATAATCAAGATTTCCGGCTTCAGCCCTGCCTTTATAAGCAGCTTTGAATGATGTATAAATTTTTCCAAACTCATTTTTATATGGCAGAACCATATCCGGATGAAGGAAATCAAATATGTCTATTAACTGAAATTTATCCGAATAAGCCTTTAAATCAATTTGAGAATTAGTGCCTGTACCAACTACATGAACCTTTGAGTCCCTGACATATCCGGTTACATCATAATCTGAATCGTATTTATCAAAATTGACAATACCATTTATATTTGTCAAAGGTAAAAAAGTATCTTGCATAACAGTTTTTGCATTATGAAGTGTTATAGAACCTTTAGAAAATAAATCTTCATTAAATACAACTTCTTCCGCATTTTTAGCTGTTCCGTAAATTTGTAAAAACACATCAGCAATCCCATCAGGCTGTGTGAAAGGATCAATAACTTTTTTAACATCAATCAACAATTGAGATGAATTTATAACTTTTACAAGTTGTTTTACATCTTGTCCTTTTGATGTTACATAAACATTTAATTTTCCTAAAACTGAACAATCACCTTTAATTTGAACAGGTTTACCATTAATAAATGCTTGATGGCTTTTAAAAGTTGTTTGAGTATCATTAAAAATGACTTCACCTGCACCATTTTTCAATTCTAAGTGATTAATTTCATTAAAAGATGCTGTAACATTATTGAAATTTATCTTTCCCCAAATATGCGGATCGACTTTTTTACCAGCTGAATGCATGTTAATATTGCCATATCCTGCAATTTTCATAATTGGCACTGGCCCAAGTTGGAATTTCAAAATTTCGTGTAGCGGATTTAAAATTTCTTGGGCTGGTTCAAGCACAACAGCATTTGTACTTTTTATGTCTAATTCAGAGTATTTTGAGCCATCAATTTTAACTTTACCTTTAACTGTAACATTTTGATTATTGGCAGCAGGGACAAAAACATCAAGCAACATTTCCTGTCCAATAAAATCTAAATCCACACTTGCATTAGCAGGTGCACCTTTCATTGGGTGTATCAAATAAGCATCACGAAGTTTTACAAAACCTTTTATATTCGGTCTGTTACCTTGTCCAACAAATTTAACTTTACCTTCGCCATTACCATAAAAAACATATTTCTTTAATTTATATAAATTGAAATCCGGCAGCAATGTCTCACTACCAGGCATAATTGCAACAACATCTTCAAGTCTTGTATTTTTAACTTCGGCTTCAATATTATATTTTGGGGCATTATTACCAATATCAAAAATTTTGCCATTAACAAGTGCGTGAATTCTATCAGATTCAAGTGTTGTATTTTCAAAATTTATACCATTTTCAACAGTTCCAAAATTAATATTTGCATTTAGCCTGTTATGAAAAATTATTGAAGAAGCCTTATCTTTACCTATAATTTCAAGCCCGTTTGTAACAAGTTTTGTTAAAGTTTTTTTATGCCCAAACTTATCAGGTTTGGTTTCTGCTGAAAAATCAATTATACCTTTTAATGAATTTATTCTGTTACCTGAAAGAATTTTTACATAATCTGAAATTGACGAAATATCAAAATTATCAACTTTAGCATTTATTCTAAACTGATCTTCTGAAAGTCTGTCAATTGGCAAAGTTATATCAATATCTGAAAATAATTTTGTTGATTTTTCACCAACATTCAAAACTCCATCTGTAGCAAATTTAATATGTTTATTTGCAATATATTTTCCAAGCTCAAAATAGTTTCCATTCAGACTAACATTTTGTATATTTTTCTGATCTTCAAGATAAATATGATATTCTCCAAGAGTCATATCCATTTTAGAAAGAGTAAATTTATTATCTTTTTTATCAAATTTTAACGGATATTGCCCAAGAAGAAATTTTGAATCTTTAGTAAATATGAAATAAGCATCTTCTTTAGAAGCAGAAAGTTTTGTAATTTCTACTTTTTTTCTTAAAAGCGGGAAAAGTTTCAATTTTAATTTTGGATTATCAATAGAAAAAGCCTTGGAATTATCATCATTTAAGACTGAAATATTATCACTTTCTATCCAAACGGAAGGGAACCATCCCATCGAAAGTTCAGGATTACCAAGGCTGACACGGTATCCTGAATTTTCATAAATAGCTTTTTCTATATCTGCTTTATGCGACTTTATATTAACTATCGCCGGCACACCCCACATATAGAATGCACTGGTAACCGAAAATATTCCAATTAATGCCGCAATTTTCCACTTTTTGTTCATATTATATTTATTATATTATAATATGCCCGATAAGTACAACAAAATTACTCCTCTATTCTTAGTATTTTTCACATAAAACCTGAAAATACCCTTGAGGATGATGACAATTCGGACAATGCTCAGGAGCTGATTTTCCAATATAAACATATCCACATTCCCTGCACATCCACGAAGTTTCTACATCTTTATCAAAAATAGTACCATTTTTCAATACTTCTAAAAGAGCTTTGTAACGTTTTGCGTGGTGTTCTTCAGCATGTCTAACGTGATGAAAAGTATCCGCAATAGAATCAAAACCTTCTTCTTTTGCAACCATTTCCCCTTCATTATACAAAACATCATATTCTTCCATTTCACCTGCGATTGCACTGATTAAATTTTCTTCTGTTGTACCTAGCTCAAACGGATAAAAACTATCTACATGACCTAAAGGATTTGTTCCTACATGTTGGTAAAACAGTTTTGCATGTTCTGCTTCATTGTCAGCAGTTTCAAGAAAAATTGCCGCAATTTGTTCATAACCCTCTTTTTTAGCAACTTTTGCAAAGTAAGTATATCTGTTTCTTGCCTGAGATTCACCTGCAAACGCATTTATCAAATTCTGCTCTGTCCTTGAACCTTTAAATTTATTGCTCATAAAATTCTCCTTTTTATTCAAATTTAGGATAATTTTTCTAGAAAAAAATATCAATTAGATAAAGGATTAGTCCAACAAGAGAATAAAAAAAGATTAAAGCTGAACTTTTTGGGGATTATTTCATATAAAAAATCCGCAAAAATAAAACTATTATGATAGTTAGGAAAATTATGTCAGATTTATTAAATTACACAAAAAAAGTTGCACAAAAAATTTCTTATTATGATGCAATAATAGATTTCACTGAAGAAAGTCACTGGTTTAATCCATTCTACAGACAACCTGAAGTGACAGTTGTTTGGATTGAAAATCCGGAAGATGAAAATTGGAGAATCTAGTTTACAAGAATCTTCAAATCCTTTTCAACATTTTCAAACACACTGTTCCAATCTCCGTGATCTTTTTGACGATAGATTTTTACACTATCATACCAATCACATTTGGTTAAGTCTGTATGCCAGCGCCAATTGTAAATATATGGAAGAAGAACCATACATTGTTTTTTCATCGCACCTGCAAGATGAACAAGCGATGTATCATTTGATATTATTAAATCCATATTTTCAACAGCCCCTGCCGTATCTGAAAAATTAGAAAATGTCGAACCTAAATCAACAATATCATACTTAGAACTAATTTTTTCTAATTCTTCTGACCCGTCAAATGTTTGGAATGAATAAAATTGAGTATTAGGGATATCAAAAAGTCTGAAAAAATCCTCCACATTCAGAACTCTTTCAGTATCATAATGCGTATTACCCTGCCATTTCACACCAATTTTAAACTTATTATTTTGACAAAATTTTTCTTTATAATAATTAATTTTTGCGGGATTTGCCTTCAAATATCCATCATCGTGATATATAAACATTTCGTCACACTTATATCCTAAAATATAAGGAACACTTAAAAACGGAATATGATAATCAAAATCCATCTCTTTTTCAAAATCAAAGATTTCTAAAACCTCTGCTCCATACGAATTTTCTCTAAATAATGCAGCAAGTTCTTTTTGTGGTTTGATAATAACTTTTTTACACATAGATGTCAAAATAGGCATATACCTGTAAAACATAAGCATATCACCATAACCGGCTTCATAATATGTAAATAGAACCTTATCTTTTAAATTTTCACCCTGCCAAATTGGTTTTTCGCGCATCAAGTTCGGATAAATCTTTTCCTGTGAAACAATCGCACTTTGTCTGCATAAACGAGATTCAAAACATTCAAGTCCTTTTTCATAATTTTTTGTTTGCATATGAGCAAGTCCAAGAAAATAAACAGATTCCCAATCATCAGGTTTTATTTCAAGCGCTTTTTGGTAACATTCAACAGCTTTTTCAGGATTATTTTCATTTAATTCAAGGTAAGCCAAATTAAAATATGATTCATAACCTTTAGGATTTATCTCAAGCGATTTGTAATAAGCTTGCTTAGCTTTCTCCCAATCATGATTTCCTTTATAAGCCATTGCAAGGTTAAAATTATTTTCATATGTAGAAGACGCTTTGACAATATCTTCGTATAGTGCAATTGCCGCTTTAAATTCACCTTTTTCAAGATATAGCCTTGCAAGATTTTCAATATAGTAAAGTCTTGGCTTTAGTGATATCGCTTTTTTAAGACAAAGTTCAGCTTCCATATAATCATTTATTTGAAAATATAAAATTCCTAAATATCCCCAAATTTGTGCATTTTCAGGCTCACTTTTTAAAATTTCCAAATACATGTCTCTCGCATCAGTTAAGTGACCGCCCTGATGCTTTTCAAAAGCCTGTTTAAACATTTCAGATTGCTGAACCATTAAAACCTCTTTTTATACTTCTATTCCAAAAATACTAAAAATTTTATTTATATTAAATAAGTTATACTGTAATATCAAACCTGCAATTGAACTAGCTATCACCATAATCGCAATAATAATTGCCGTATCTTTTTTATCCTTATTCTTATTCAAAAGTACAAGAAGTCCAAGCCCACCTGATGAGGATAAACCTGCAATCAAAGAGCCAAAACTTATTGTATGTTTTAAAAACAGCATTGTAAGCATTACAGATATCGCACAATTAGGAATCAAACCAACAATAGAAACCAAAACCGGCTGCAACGGAGAATTCATCAAACAATATTTTGCAAGATTTTCTTCAGTACCTGTAATTGATAATACATAACCTAAAATTACTGAAATTATTAATATAAATATAAAAATATTTAAAGTATGTTTTAGCGGATACCACCAAAATTTTTTGGTTTTCACATCATCTGAAAATTTATGATGGCAGCATTCATGAGAATGATTTTCACCATCAGTTTCAGCTGCTACCGGTTCTTTTGCCTTATAAGTTACTAAAACATCAACAAGATAACCAACAATAACTGCTAAAATTATCTTTACTAAAATTATCGGTAAAATCAGATAAATTTTAGAAGGATCAGAAAGTAACACCGGAATAGCTTCATCTGATGTTGCAAAATATACAGCTAATAAAGTTCCACGACTAAGGATTCTTCTTGTATAAAGAGTACTTGCAATTACAGAAAACCCGCATTGAGGAATTGAAGCCAGCAAACTACCAAAAAGCGGTCCTATTTTTTTCATAAAAAAAACAAACAAATGCTTTTTCTTTGCAAAATATCTTTCCAAAACTTCAATTAAAATAAAAATTATGAATAAAAACGGAACAAGATTTAAACTATCAATAAAAGCTTCTTTTAAAAATTCCGGTAAAAACTCTATTGGTTCAATTATATACTCCGGTAAAGATGTTATAAAACTAAAACCTTGATATAATGTATGAAAAATTCCGTTCATTAATACCTCTATTTAACAAAATAATTTTGAATGGCTGAAACTATTTGCATATTATAAAATACAAAAAGCCCGATAACAATACCTGATGCAAGTAATAATACAGTAATAAGAGTATTATCTTTACTATCATTATGCTGACGTTTAGTAAGAGTCATCAAACCAAGCCCTGTTGTAGTCACAAGACCTGCCAGCAATGTTGGAAAGCTTATAGCACCTTTTACATAAGCAAGTGCTAAAAATACAGATGTTACACAATTTGGAATCAAACCAAAAACAGCACCGGCAATTACCTGATAAGGCGTATCAATCATACAATACTGTGCAAGATTTTCTACCCCGCCAAAACCTAATATCACGCAATTTAAAAATGCTAAACTTAAAAATGTGAACATAAACATATTAAATGTATGTGTCAAAGGATGCATCCACCAGTATGGAAGATTTTCAATTGTACTAATTCTATGATGACAGCATGCCGGTTCATTCAAATCAGTATTAATTGCATTAATATTTTCTGTAATTCTTGTTTGAAAGATAAATACTAAATCAACAAGATAAGCAATTAATATACCCGCAATAATTTTTATAATCACAATCGGAATAATAACAAACGCCTTACTCATATCAAGAAACAATAATGGCAATGCATCATCAGAACATGAGATAAAAAAAGCTAATAAAGTTCCGCGTGTAATCATTCTTCTTGAATAAAAAGTACTTGCAATAACCTGATATCCGCACTCCGGAATAACAGAAATAACAGCACCAAACATCGGTCCAAATTTCTTAATTAATTTCACCAATAAATGGATCTTTTTCATAAAGAATCGTTCTAAAAGTTCAATTCCATAATACAAAATATAAAGCCACGGTATAAATTTAACACTTGTAATAAGTGATTCTTTTATATAATCCGGTAAAAAAGTACACTGATTAATTAAAAATTCCGGTATACCTAAAACTTCTTGAATATGCTGTAATATCTCTTCCATAATAAATCCTGCTTAATTATAATGTATAAATAATAACATATTTAAACATATTTTATATCAGGCAATTGAATGATATAACCTATTTGTACAACTCCTCAATATCAAACTTAAATTCTTCAATATCATCAAAAGAAAATATTTCAGCTAAATTAACACCCAAAGCTCGTGATATTTTAAAAATAGCACTAACAGTAATATCACGTTTTCCTGATTCAATCATTGCGATATGTGATCGGGAAATTCCAGATTCTAAATATAAAGACTCCTGTGTAAACCCCTTTTCTATTCGAAAATTTCTGATACTTTTCCCTAAAGCTTTTTTAAAATTGTTGCACATAGTATTATTTTATGCTATGTTGCTATTGGCGACTGTCGCCCTTAGCGACAAATGAAAAGGAGGACTATTTTTATGAAAAAGGGTTTTACCTTAGCTGAGGTTTTAATCACACTTGGAATAATCGGTGTGGTTGCTGCAATGACTATTCCGAATTTAATTTCAAGCTATCAAAAACATGTTATTGAAACTAATTTAAAAGAAACATATTCAATTTTACAACAGGTAATGAAATTTACAGAATACGATGATGTTGCATTAGAAGAATTTCCGGATTCCCCGCAAGGCGTAAAAGATTGGTTCGAAAAATATCTTCAGCCGCACTTAAAATACTCTAATATTTGTTTTCATACTAAAGGCTGTTGGCAAACTAAAGGAAACTTAAAATTATTAGATGGCAGTATTCCGTCAGGAGATCTCAAGGAATTAGGTCTTGGATATAATAATATGACTATTAGTTTAACAAACGGAAGCTACATCAATTTTGTAGGACTATCTTCGGAAGAGGCTAAAAACGCTTATGGGGTTTCTGAAAATGGATATATCGCTATCGCAATCGATGCTAACGGAAACAACGGTCCAAATGTTTTTGGCAAAGATATTTTCGTTGTTTTATATCATGAATCAAAAGGTTTATTTCCTGCCGGAAGTAACAAATCAAGGAATGAAATACTTAATAATTGCAATAAGTCATCTACCGGAACATTTTGTATGGCTCGAGTTAAAGACAATGGTTGGGAAATTCCAAGTGATATTTGGAAAATTAAAATTAAATAATTTGCCCGTATTCTTATTTTGTCTTATACTAAAACTGCTATGAAAAACACAAGACAAACAAATATAAATATACATAGAGATGCTTGGGTTGAAATTAATATTTCAAATTTAGAACATAATATCAAACAAATTCGCACAAACATTCCAAAAGATATAAAACTTTTAGGAGTAGTTAAAGCAGATGCTTACGGTCACGGCGCTGTAATGCTTGCACCAACACTTTTAGCAAGCGGAATTGATATGCTTGGAGTTGCCTCAATTGATGAAGGAGTTGATCTTAGACAAGCAGGAATTAATTGTGAAGTACTTGTACTTGGTGCCGTTCCAATTTGGGCAGTTGAAAGTGCTGTAAAAAATGATTTAAGTATCTCAATATTTTCTAAAGGACACATCAAAGCTTGTGAACAAGCATTCAAAAGAACTGGTGTAAAACCGAAAGTTCATATAAAACTTGATACAGGAATGAACAGAATCGGTGTAAATACACAAGAAGCAATTGAATTTATAAACGAAGTTCAATCTGCCGATTACATAAATCTTCAAGGAATTTTCACCCACCTTGCAGCAGCAGAAGAAACAGATAAAACCCAAGAACAAATCATAAAATGGAATAATATTATCAATAATGTTAAAACTGACGGATTGCTATTACATATTTTAAATTCAGCAGGAACAGTTTGTTATAATGTTCCAAATTCCAATATGCGCCGTGTTGGAATTTCTCTATATGGATTATATCCAGACTTCCCGCAAGATATTGAATTTAAAAAACCGAAACTTAAACAGCTTATATCTTTAAAAGCACGAATTGTAAATATACATACCGCAAAAGACGGCGAAGGAGTAAGTTATTGTCATACCTATCAAGCAAAAGGTGATAGAACAATTGCAACAATCCCTGCCGGATACGCAGATGGAATCCCAAGACTTCTATCAAATAAAATAAAAGCAAACCTTAACGGAATTGAAGTTCCACAAGTCGGTAACATAACAATGGATCAAATGATGTTTGATATAACAGGAGTTGATGCAAAAATCGGAGATGTTATAACTTTACTGGATGAAAAACATCCAATAGATGATTGGGCAAGAATAATCAATACAATTAACTATGAACTTACTTGCAGATTAAAAGTACGCCTGCCACGAGTTTATACAAGATAAACAATGGAGAACATAATGGAAAATAGTTTTGATTTAGGAATAATTGGAGCAGGTCCTGCAGGGTATACTGCAGCATTACGAGCATCCGCAAACGGTCAAAAAGTCGTACTTTTTGAAAAAGAAAATATTGGCGGGGTTTGCCTAAATAAAGGCTGTATTCCAACAAAAAGTATTCTCCATGCTTCAGAATTATTTTATAAACTTAAAAACTGTCAAGACTTTGGAATCCAAGCTGAAAACATTACCCTTGATTATTCAAAAGTTCTAGAATGTAAAAATTCCACAATCGAAAAACTCAAAAAAGGAATCCAGCTTGCATTAAAAAATGCCAAAGTTACTGTCGTTAACTCAGAAGCGAAAGCAATTACTGAAACAGAAATTAGAGCCGGCGAAAAGACTTATACCTGCAAAAAAATAATCTGTGCAACAGGTTCATCACCACGCCTTGTAAAAGGTTTAGAATTTGATCACGAATTCTTATTATCATCTGATGATATATTAAACATTGAAACGCTACCTAAAAGTATTCTTATTATCGGTTCAGGTGCGATTGGAATCGAATGGGCCAGGATTATGTCAAACTTTGGAGTAGAAACAACAATTGTAGAACTTGCACCAAACCTTCTACCAATCGCTGACATTGAGGTTTCAAAAAGAATTGAACGAATATTTAAAACGCGAAAAATAAAATTCTATACACAAACATCAGTTGAAAAAATCGAAGATAAAACAGTAATATTATCAAACAAAGAAACCTTAAATCCTGAGAAAGTTCTCGTTGCAATCGGAAGAACTCCTAATAAATGTGAAAAAATCAAAGGAATAACATATATTGGTGATATTACAGGGGAAATTCAACTTGCTCATTTTGCAATAAAAGAAGCAATAGAAAAAATTGAACAAATCCCATTTTATAAAGAACTTACACCATCTGTTGTATACGGCTGTCCTGAAATTGCATGGGTAGGTAAACGTGAACAAGATTTAGATGAAGGTTCATATGAAAAATCCCAAATTCTAATATCTGCGCTAGGTAAATCCCATTGTGACAGAGAAACAGAAGGCTTTATAAAAATACTAAGCCAAAACAGAAAAATAATTGGAGCTCATATAGTTTCATCAGAAGCTTCTTCTTTATTACATCAAATTTTAATAGCAATTCAAAATAATATTTCAACAGAAAAATTAAAAGAAATTTGTTTTGCACATCCGACATATTCAGAAGGAATCTTTGAAGCACTTTTTAGGTAATTGATTTTTCGAAAAACTCAAGCTAAAATCAAATTATGACAAATAATCTCGTAGAAATTAAAAACTTAAAAGTCACTTATGAATCAAAAAAAGATATCTTTGGTAAATCAAAAACAATTCATGCGCTAAACGATATCTCTCTTGAAATTAAAAAAAATGAAATCCTTGCGATTGCAGGTGAATCAGGATGCGGCAAATCTACACTTGCAAAAGCTATTATGAAACTTGTTGAATCAAATTCAGGTGAAATTATTATTGAAAATAAAAATGTTTTACACCTCAAAACCCGTGATGAATTAACAAATTTTTATAAAAAAGTTCAAATGATTTTCCAGAATCCTTATTCAAGTTTGAATCCTAAAATGAAAATCGGTCAAATTTTACGTGAACCCTTAGAAATAAATACTAATCTCAAAAAAAATGAAATAAATAAAATAGTAGAAGAAAAAATTTTAAAAACAGGACTTGATAAAAGTAGTCTAAACCTTTATCCACATGAATTTTCAGGTGGTCAAAGACAAAGGATTGCTATTGCACGTTCACTAATTCTCGACCCGGAATTTATCATAGCGGATGAACCGGTCAGTGCACTTGATGTAAGTATTCAAGCACAAATCATCAATCTTTTAAAACAATTAAAAGAGGATTTTAATCTAACATTTTTGTTTATTTCACACGATTTGAGCGTTATTAAATATTTATCAGACCGAATTGCTATTATGTACCTTGGAGAAATAGTAGAAATTGGAACAACCGAAGAAATATTCAATTCACCAAGCCATCCATATACAAAGGCATTATTAAGCTCTGTTCCTGAGCTAAATCCTGAAAATTCAAAAGAACAAATAAAATTAAAAGGCGAACTTCCATCTCCAGAGGATCTTCCACAAGGCTGTAAATTCCATACAAGATGCCCATACGTTATGGAAAAATGCAAAATAGAACACCCTCAAGAAACAACATTTACACAAACTCACAAGTGCAAATGTTTCTTATATAACTAGCAAAAATAATTTTCACATTTGTTATAGTTTATATGATTAAACTAACCATCAATACCTCAAAATCACAATTTCCCATAGAAATAGCAAAAGGCACTCCGCAAGAACGCATTCAAAAGGCGATTAAATATACTGACACATTTTTTAACAATATTAAAGATTCTTTTCACAACGGTGACGTAAATCCTAAAACATTTGAATCCCTTTTAAAACAAACTGCCGGCAACAAAATAAGTATCAAAATAACACAAAATAATATAAACAATGGCGGAATATTATGCAGAAACTATAAAGAAAATGGAGAACAAATAGGTTATGCAATGCTTCTGCCTTTTAATACCTTCAGCAAAGGGATCTCAAAAATGACAACCAAAACATTTATGCACGAAGTTTTTCATTTTTTTGATCATATTCTAAATCCTAAATATAACAAACGAATACATAATCTTATAAACAAAGGATATGATACATATTCTATCGGCGGTTTTTATGATAAAAAAATTTATACAAAAGATAACTTATCAATTAAAACACTTAAAAAATTCCTAAAAAATCGTCCAGCCGAAGAACAAATAGATATCCTGCAATTTTTCAGATACAGTTTAAAATTAGAACAAAATGCTTATCGTCACACAGCAAAATATCAACATATGATTGAAGATTATTATAAAAATTCAATTAATTACCACGAAACTCCATACAGATATGGAAAATATAAATTAAATATTAAAATCAAACTTATTGAAAAAGAATTAGCCCAAATATTAAATAATGAAAGAGTAAAAATTCAAAACTCTGTGCTATAATCATTTTATGGAGAAAAAAGTTATCACAACAAATCGAAAAGCTTTTCACGACTACACAATTTCAGAAAAATATATAGCAGGAATTGTGTTGACCGGAACTGAAATTAAATCTATACGCAAAAATGCAATCAACTTGAAAGATAGTTTCTGCAAAATTGAAGATAACGAAATTTTCTTATATAACTGTCATATCTCTCCATATGAACAGGGAAACAGGTATAATCATAAAGCTGAACGCACAAGAAAGCTTCTTTTAACAAAAAAAGAAATCTTGAAAATGCATTCAAAAATAAAAAAAGACGGATATACCATAGTTCCGCTTGAAGTATTTATTCAAAAAGGATTTGCAAAAGTTGAAATAGGACTTGCAAAAGGGAAAAAACTTCACGATAAACGTGATGCCTTAGCTAAAAAAGATCAACAAAGAGAAATGGACAGAGCTTCAAAATATTAAATAAAATTAGCGCGAAATCTTCGATTTCGCGCTAATTTTATTATTTATCCCTATGACCTATTTTAAGTTTATGATCAATTGTTGCAGTTCTTTGATTAGCTTCAAGTTTTCCGGTCACAAGCTGATATCCAAGCACAGCTGCAGATCCAACACCAGCTATAATTTTTCCGGATTTACCAATATTTTTAAGAGGATGACGAATTGTATTCCAAAGTGTTGGACCTTCTTTAGTAAAAGCTTTAGGTAATGCCTTAAATAACCAAGAACCACTTAACAATACAGCACCTGTTAATGCACCATAAAACAAACCTTTTAGCGCAGAATTTGCCATTTGATTTGCTACTGCCATAAATTTCCAAATACCTGCAGCACCTTCTCTTACCGAACGTGATTTTTTAATATTTTCAACTTCAGCAGCAGCTTCATTTCCTGTAAATGGTACCTCTTTAGTAAATTTATCTAATATCTCCTCATGCTCTTTCATATTTTTGACATAATCTGCCATATATTTGTTTTTCTCAAGAACAACCGTTGGTTCAGGTTTTCCTAAATTTATACCACTAATTACCGTACCATCATTTGTAATCGTATATGAACCAGCATCATAAGCGACCTTGCTTTGTATAGAAACTTCATCTTTTTCAGGTGAATATGTTTTAGACCAACTATAATTATCTGTTAAAATATTTTTAAACCACGAAATATCTTGTTTTTCAATAGTTGGAACATCTGTTGCCCGAAAACTTAATTGGTTTACTAATCCTACTTTCATATACACACTCCTTGCTGCGCACCTTTATTTTTTCACAGAGAATATATTTACAAACTTTTTAAAAATACTGTCTTTACCATTTTGCGGATTGCTTTTTTCCTTATTGTCTTTTTGAAAATCTATATCAATAATATCTATTGCATTATCTGGCATAACATTATCAATATCATCCGTTGAACTTAAAACGGCATCCGTTACAGTCTTTTTTGCTGAAGTATAAATATTATCTACGATATTATAAGGACTATCAAAACCTATTCGTATCACTTTACACTCCTTGATGTTCCTATGAAAACACTAACACAGATTATTTTGCCACTATATTACAAATCTTTACAATCCAAATAATGACAATTGAGGAACATCTTCACCATTATTTACCATTTTCTTTCTTATTGCAAGGTTGTTTGAAAAATCTTTTTGCATTTTTAACATTAATTCTTCTGAACGTTTTATAACAGCAGACGGCAAACCTGCCATTTTAGCTACTTGGATACCATAACTCTTGCTTGCACCGCCTTGTACAATTTTACGCAAGAATTCAATTTCACCATTTTGTTCTGATATTGTAATTCTAAAGTTCTTAATTTGCGGATATTTCTTAGTCATGACATTTAGTTCATGATAATGAGTTGCAAAAATACATCTGGCTTTAATTTTTGTTGCAATATATTCTGCAACCGACCAAGCAATTGCAACCCCATCATATGTACTTGTACCACGACCTATTTCATCTAACAAAATAAAACTTCTATCTGTTGCAGAATTCAAAATATATGATGTTTCAATCATCTCAACCATAAACGTTGACTGACCTAATGTCAAATCATCACTTGCACCAACTCTTGTAAACACCTTATCCGCAACTCCGATTTTAGCATAATCTGCGGGAACCCAAGAACCAATTTGCGCCATAATCAAAATAAGAGCATTCTGGCGCATATATGTTGATTTACCTGCCATGTTTGGACCTGTTAAAATCATAAATTGGGTTGAATCAGTTGAATTACATTTTAGTTCCAAATCATTTGAAACGTACTCTCCTAACGGCAATATTTTTTCTAACACTGCATGTCTGCCGTTTTTAATTAAAAAATCATCCGATTCATCAATTTCAGGTTTGCAATAATTATTTTCAACAGCAATATTTGCCAAAGAATTTAACACATCGGCTTTTGCAATACAATCAGCAATTTCACGAATTTTGAAAACATATTCTTTAGAATATTCTCTAAAATCAGAAAACATCTTGTATTCAAGCTCTGTAGATTTAAACTTAGCAGACAGCACATCATCTTCGTGTTTTTTAAGTTCATCTGTAATAAATCTTTCCGCTCCGGTTAGAGTTTGTTTTCTGATATATTCCTGTGGAATCATATTCAAATAAGAGTTAGTAACTTCAATATAATATCCAAAAACTTTGTTATAACCGATTTTTAAACTTTTAATTCCGGTTCTCTCTTTTTCTTCTTCTTCAAAGTTTTTAAGCCATTGCTCTCCACCTGTTAGCAAGTCCCTATAATAATCCAACTCTCCGCTTACATGTTGTTTAATAATACCCCCATCTTTTAAAAGTACAGGCGGGTTATCTGAAATCGTATTATCAATCATTTGTACAAAATCTGTGACAAGCTCGCGATATTCCCGAATTCCAGCAAACATATCATATGTTAAATTTTCAGTTATATCTAAAACTCTCGGAAGCATACTTAAAGATAATTTCAAATCCACGAAATCTTTAGGACTTGCAGACCCGTTACTCATACGTGTTGCAAGACGTTGTATATCATAAATTTGTTCTAAAGCTTCCCCTAAGTCATACCGTATCTGTTCTGTTTTAACAAGTTCTGTAACTGAATTTTGGCGAGCTAGAATATCTTCAACATTTTTCAATGGCTGACAAATCCAACTTTTTAAAAGACGCGCACCCATATTGGTTTTAGTTCTGTCAATAGCCCACAAAAGTGACCCGTATTTATTTTTTTCACGTAAAGTTTCAACAAGTTCTAAGTTTTTTCTAGTTGATGCATCAAGAATCATATATTCAGAAAGCTCATAAGCTTCAATTCGATCAAATTTTGGCATATTCTCTTTCTGCATTTCCCAAACATAAGCAAGCAAAGCTCCTGCGGCTCTAAAACCAAGCTTATATTTTGAAAAACCAAAACTTTCTAAACTTTGAGTTTTAAAAACGGTTTTTAAATTATTTTCTGCAAACGAAAGATCAAAAACAGAAGGTGGGATTTTAGAACAATTATAACGTTTAGTAATCTCATCAGGCAGATTTACAACTTCATCAGGAACAATTTGAAAAGGTTTAATATTCTGTTTAAGACTTGGAGCTACAACTTCAGACGGGTTTAATCTTGCAAGCTCAGCCATAATTAAATTCAATGAAGCTTGAGTTGTTTTAAATTCCCCTGTGGAAATATCTGTATAAGAAAACCCATATAAATCTGATTTTTCATCTTTATAAATAGCACAAAGATAATTATTTGAATTTTGTTGAAGCAAATTACTTTCTGTAAGGGTTCCGGCTGTAACAACCCTTGTAACCCCGCGTTTTACAATACCTTTGGCAAATTTTGGGTCTTCAAGTTGATCACAAATTGCAACTTTATAATTTTTTTGAACAAGTTTTTCCAAATAGCCATCCGCAGCTTTAGCAGGAATCCCGGCAAGCGGTATTCTACCTAATCCAACACCTGCATCACGCCCTGTTAGTGTCAATTCTAATTCTTTTGACATAATAACTGCATCTTCAAAAAAGGTTTCATAAAAATCACCCATACGATACCATAACAAAATCCCCGGATGCTCTTTTTTTACTTGCAAATAATGTTTCATTGCAGGAGTTGCATTTTCAGCATCAACTTCCCAACTATTTACGTGATTGATTTCAGGTTTGCTCATATTATAATATTCATATAAAAATAAGAGGATTTCAACATGGGTTGTTTAAAAAACGTAACACGAGCAATATTTTTAACCGTCGTAGTCGTAGGTTTTATGGCATTTGGAGGACAGGACTGGCTAAAATCTTGTTTTAAAAACTACATAAATCCAAGCCACGATGTTGTATTAGAACGTGCTCAAAAAGTCGGAGATTTTTCAAAGATTAATAACGAATTTGAAATCGAGAAAGCTGCAGGAATCTTAGGCTATAACGCTGTACTAGCAGAGCATAAAGCTTCAGGTCAAAAAATGGTTGTTGTGGATTCCGGTAAAAAAACAATCCTTACTCAAGAAGACATCAAATCACCTGATGCAGAAGAAAAAATCAAAACGGCAATTAATAAAATTAAATATCAGGCGGCAGCGGTTGATGAATTTACAATAACAGAAAAAGGAACCATGAAATCCTATGGTCAAAATGTACCATATGTTAGATTTAAAGCAAAACTCAAAAAACTACCAATTGGCGAAATCTCCGGAATAATTTCTGTAGCAAAAGATGAAAAAGGAAATGATAAAATCCTTATTTCTGCAAACGAAAAAGACAGATATTCGCAGCTTATTACCAATGAATTTTTCAAAGAAGTTAAATAAAAATTATCGTCGGGGTTTAAATCAAAACTCCCAAAATACTCTATGCCACCGCCTAAATCAGCTATACCCAAATTCATATTTATATTTCGTTACAAACGATTTTTATTGAGATTTTATTATTAAATCAAACTTTTTAACATAAAGTTCAATGTTTTCAATTTATCTGTATTATTTTTTATAATATCTAAATTAGCTAAAATTTCTTCATACAATTTACTATTATCTTCAACATCTGAACAATTAAACAAATCACTTGCAGAGACATTTAATACAGATACTAATTTTTCTAAAGTCTTCGCAGAAACAAATCCTTTACCTGTTTCAATTAAGCTAAGTGATTTTACTTCCAACCCAATTATTTCTGCTAGCACATTTTGGGTCAAATTTTTAGACTTTCTATATTTTTTAATATTCTCTCCCAAAACCTTACAAATATTACTTTTCATATTAACTCCTACTTTTAATAGTAGTAAAAAGAAATTATAAGTTAACCCAATAATATACCTTGACATAAGTAGTTTAATGCCATATTATAAATATAAAATAAGATGAGGTACAAATGAAAAAGTATATTAAATTCGCAGGTTTTACTTTGGCAGAGGTATTAATAACCCTGGGTATAATAGGTGTAGTTGCAGCTATAACTTTACCCGGCTTAATGACAACATATAAAGCCCATCAACTTAATGCCCAATTTTTAAAATCATACTCAACTATTCAACAAGTATTCAAACAAATGGAAGCAGATGATGTATCAACTAATCCCGCAGATTATCTCAGCACAAAAGATACATTATTCTATAAAACATTTATTCGATACCTTTCTGCACCTACAGATTGCGGTAATTATTACGAACCTAAAATTACAGCAGGATGCTACAATTATAAAAGCGCAAATAACGGATATAAAACTCTCAATCAAAAAACTTACGCTCCTTATGATTGGTTTGATGCAGGAGAAATTTTACTTCAAGATGGTACTGTTATATTATTTGAAAATGCTTCCACAGGTAGTTTATATATTCACATTGACTTAAACGGATATTCAAAAAAACCTAACATTTGGGGATATGATTTATTTACATTCCACTTTAAAGATGGAGAATTAAAACCGATGGGCGCAAAAGATACAAATTATACTAATGAAAATATATATTGTAATATAAAATCCAAAAGCAATCTAAACGGTATTGCATGTGCAAACAAGGCAAAAGACAATTCCGATTACTTCAAATACATAATAAAAAATGTTAAATAATTAAAATTTAACCGGATAATTTGCAGGTATTTTCCAGCCATTACTTTTTATCAGCTCAACACAAAAACCGCTGCGCCCCCATTCTCCACCAGCAAATTGAATTCTAGCTTCTGATGAACCGCAATATTCTCTAAGTTTTTCTGTACTAAGTATTTTAGATTTATCCATATATTTTATAGAGCCCATATAATAACCGTTATCACCATTAATTACAAACATTTGAAACACATCACGCCCCTCAATTCGTCTTTTTTTTGTCGGGTTTATTACAATTCTAAAAGACATTCTATTAATCCTATCACTGTTATTACTACCTGCTGCAAATGTTATAGCTGTACCATTCATTAATGAATAACAAGTGTTATGCTCATCTACATATTGTTTTGAGCCTTTTGCATCAGAATATGCCTTAGTTAATTCTACACATTTACTCTTTGGGTATTGATAATTAATCTTCAAATAAGGCATAAAGTATTGTTTAAAAATCCTTTCAGATTTTGCATAGCTCCAACCAACCCTCTCAAAATCAGGTACAAAACCTGAACCATTTTCTTCTTCTGAGAGTCTAATTGCGTTAGAAATAATTGAATAAGAACTTTTTAAACGATTTTCGACTATTGTTTTCTGGCACTTTGTAATCAACCCAGGAATAGTAATCGCTGCAACTACACCAATAATCCCGAGAGTAATTAACACTTCTGCTAATGTAAACCCCGCAAATTCTTGTAAGGAGAAGCTTAAAAGGTTACCCCCCCCCGCAAATCTAATTTCGCTCTATTTTTCATTTTTTTCAATCTCCTTATCATATATATTTTAATATTAACAAATTTCAATTATTTATGCAAATAAAAAATTCCACAATATGTGGAATTTATTTTTTAAACATTCTATGATAAATCTTTGATAACATAGATGGTTCTTTAAGCATATTCATCATATTTTCAATATAAGTTATTCTTTCCATATTATGTTGATATGCGGCATAAAAACTTTTTGCAATCTTTTTAGGATTATGCGTTGATGGACCTGATATATTTACAAGTGTTTTGTAATAATTCTCATCATCAAGAGGGTATTTGCCCTTAGCTCCGCGTGTAATCATTATTCTATCGCTAATAGCACAACGAGCAGCCGAAATTGTTCTTAAAATTTTCATAATTAAGCCTTTCTCTTGGGGTATTGGGGTAAAAAATCCGGCTTCCGCAATGGAAACCGGATTTTACAAAAATATTAAATTATTTACAGCATCCGCAGCAAGAACCGCATTCACAGCCCATAGCTTCGATAGCTTCTTCTAAACGAACTTTGATACGTCCGTCTACGGCAATACCTTCACCGGTTTTTTCAGAAATCAACAATGGGTTGATATCTAATTCGTCGATGAAGCTGAAATCATGAACTAATTGAGATAATCTCAATAGAGTTTCTTCGATTTGATCCATTTGAGCAGGAGTTGTACCACGAGCACCTTCAAGTAATTTGTACGCTTTAACTGATTTAATCATTTCTTTAGCATCGATATCTGTTAAAGGAGCAATTCTGAAAGTTACATCTTTCATAACTTCGATAAATACACCACCCAAACCGAACATCATCATTGGTCCGTATTGAGGATCTGTTGCGATACCACAAACCATTTCTCGGTTTCCTTTAACCATTTCTTGAATGATTACACCTTCTAGACCATCAATAAGTCCTTTTTCAGTTAATTTAGCAATTAAATCTTGATATTCAGCTCTTAATTGTTCTTCTGACCCGATATTAACTCTAACACCGCCAACATCTGTTTTGTGTGAAGTTGTTTTAGATGTCATTTTCATAACAACAGGATATCCAATTGAATTACCAACTTCAACAACTTCTTCTTCAGTTGTTGCAAAACCTGATTTACATACTCTGATACCATAAGCATCAAGTACATCAATAGATTCTCTAGTTGTTAATTGAGCACGACCTTCTGCTAATGATTGTTTAATAATTTGTTTAGCTTTTTCTCTATCTACATCAAATACAGGAATTTTGCCTTCAGGTCTTTCCATCCATAATCTTTGTTGATTAAGTCTGTTAAATCCATCAGCAGCTTCTTCTGCATACATAAAGAACGGCATATTAACGTCTAGTTCAGATAATGCAGTAAAGAATTCTGATTTTGTCATAAATACACCAATAACCGGTTTTTCCGGATATTCTTTTTTGATTTCCATAACAGCTTTAGCAACATCAATATCTTTCAAGCCTAAGAATGGTAAGTAAATAACCATAATCATATCAACATTAGGGTCAGCGATAACTGTTTTTAATGTTTCTTTGTAGTGTTCGATAGGAGCTGAAGCAATCATATCGATAGGGTTTTTAACTGATGCTGCAGATGGTAAGAAACTTCTTAAAGTTTCTTTTGTTTCATCAGTAATTTTAGCCATTTGCATACCATATTCACAGATAGCATCTGTAGCCATAATACCAGGACCGCCTGAGTTTGTAATAATTGCTACTCTGTCACCTTTTGGAATAGGGCAGTTAGCAAAAACTTTTGCTGTTGCAAATAAGTTTTTCAAAGAATATTCTCTGATTACGCCTGATTGGTTTAATAAAGCATTAGCAGCTTTATCTGCACCAGCCAAAGAACCTGTGTGAGAAGAAGCAGCAGAAGCACCTGCAGCTGATCTACCAGCTTTTAGAGCAAGTACAGGTTTTTTCTTAGTAATTCTTGAAGCTAATTTTCTGAAGTTTGCAGGATTTTGAATTGATTCCATATAAAGTAAAATTTGTTCAACATCTTCTTCATTTTCCCAGTATTCCATAGCAGTTTCAGCGTTAACATCAGCTTGGTTACCGATTGAAATAAATTGAGCAAAACCTAAGTTAAGGTCTTTCAAGATATTTAAAATACCGCCGCCTAAAGCACCTGATTGAGAAACAAAACCTATGTTGCCACGTTCCGGAAGAGATTCTGCGAAACATCCATCCATTCTAACTTCCGGGTGAGTATTAACAACACCTAAACAGTTAGGACCAACACATCTCATACCGTATTCTCTAACTTTTGCAAGTAATTGTTTTTCAGCTTCAGCACCTTCTTTACCAGTTTCTTTGAAACCTGCTGTGATGATACAAAGACCTTTAATACCTTTTTCGTGGCATTGATCAATTGTATCTAAAACAAATTTAGCATTAACAACAATGATTGCTAAATCAACTTCTCCAGGAATTTCTTTAACTGAAGTATATGCTTGCAAACCTTCGATAATACCACCTTTTGGGTTTACCGGATAGATATTACCGTTAAATTTGTATTCTTGTAATCTTTTCATAATGTCAGAGCCGATTGTGTGCTCTTTTGTAGAAGCACCAATAACAGCGATTGACTTTGGTTTCATAATTTTGTCTAAATTACTGTTCATTTTTCGTCCTTTCTTTTGTTTAATTAAATTATTATATATTAAATTTTGCTATGAATAACCGTTTTGAATCCACTCACGAACCCTTAGTTCTGCACCAAGCTCGTGTGCAATTTCACGACATTTTTCAATATTAAGCCGTCTGCCTTTATAACCATCAACTACAGATGCTATGGTTTTTATACCTTCATCAGAACAACATTTGATAAACTTTTTAACTTCATCATAAGCACCGTCAAATTTAGGCTGCGAAAGTTCATCATATTCCCATGAGGATTCTCCATTTAAACTTACAGAAAATTCATCAATCAAGTCCTTAAGTTCAGGTACTACATTTTTTTTATAAACATAATTAGCATGCCCATTTGTATTTACTCTGGTTTTTATCTGCGGAAAATTTTCTTTAATATATTTTGCGACCTGTCTTAAAACCTCAAATTTTAACAATGGCTCACCATATCCACAAAAAATAACTTCTGAAGGAAGTTCAAAATTTTTCAACTGTTCAATAACATCATTTGCAGTAAAATCTTCAGTATCCAGCCATAATTGTTGTCCACATACATCATCTTTATCTTTTCTAAGACAAAAAATACAATCATTAGTACATCTGTTAGTTAAATTTATATAAACCTTATTTTCAAGTTCGTAAACTAAAATATTTGACATGTCATATCCTTTTGTACGACAATATTATCTTACACACAAACTTTTTTTACAAGTATTTTCTATTATTAACCCTCCCCTCAACTAACGAGAGAATACTAGTGTGAGGCTTCATCCTTAATTATTAGGCAGAATCAAAAATTTTATTGCCCGTCCTGCAATATGTTCTTCCATTGCATATTCTACTTTTTCTAAAGGAAGAGTTTCTGTAATAAGTTTTTCAACTTCAACATCACCTGATGCAATATATTCAAGCGCTTTTCTAAAATATTTTGGAGTATGGTGAAAAACACTCATCATTTTTATATCACCATAATGCATTTTTGTTGTATCAAAACTTACTTTAGAACCTGACTTACAACCACCAAAGAAATGTACTGTACCACCAGGTCTTACGCACTCAAAAATCTGTTCCCAAATTTCCGGCAAACCTACACATTCAATCGCTACATCTAATCCTTTACCTTCCTGTGAAAATGCTTTAAAAATATTCACAGGATTAGGATTTTTTTTCAAATCAACAATTTCATCAACATGCGCAAAATCTTTAGCAGCTTTAAGTTTAATTGGATTTCGTCCCGCAACAATTACACGCGCACCCATAAGTTTTGCAATTCTGGCAAACATCAAACCAATCGGGCCTATTCCGATAAGCCCGACAGTATCTCCAGGTTTTATTCCTGTACGCTCAGCACCATGAACTACATTTGCTAAAGGTTCACAAAATGCTGCACATTCAAAACTTAATCCTTCCGGCAAAATCAACATATTTTTCTTTACAATTCGTGCAGGAACCGTAATATATTCAGCATAAGCACCATTAAGCAAATCCAACTTTTCACATAAATTATATTCTTCGCGTTTGCAATAAAAACACTCTCCGCACGGTGCTGAATTAGCTGCAACAACCCTATCTCCAGGTTTAACATTTTCAACTCCGTCTCCAACACTTTCAACAATACCCGAAAATTCATGTCCAAATCCTGATGGTACAGACTTAATCAAAACAGGATGACCACGACGAAATGTCTTAACATCTGTTCCGCAAGTTAATGCTGCCATCACTTTTACAACCACTTCACCCGCCTCCGGCGGTTTTACCATAACTTCTTCATACCGAATATCTTCCGGTGCATAATATCGTATTGCTTTCATAACTTTCCTAATTTATTTTTATATATGCTTTTAATATTTTATTTTCTACAGTATCATTTATCGCTTTTTGGACTTTATCCAAAGGGTAAATAGTAGATAATCCATTTACCTTAACTTCTTTTCTCGCAAGCAAATCCAATGAATCTTTTAAATCTGCAGGTGATGGAGAATAGCTTCCTAAAATAGTTAATTCCCTGTAATAAATTTCGTTATTTGCGTATCCAAAATTATTTGGAGTACTTGAAAATACCAAAACTTTACCGCCATCGCGAACATATTTTAGTGCAGTATCTATAGCTCTGTCTGAACCGGAAGTCATAAAAACTCCATCTGACTTTACCCCATCACACATATCTGATAAAACAAACGCCTCAATACCAAGATTTTTTAAAATCTGAACTCTGGATGCAATTAAATCACATCCTATAACTTTCATACCAAAAGCCTTAAGCGCCTGTGCCATTAGAATCCCGATTGAGCCAAGTCCGATTACAAGAGCTGTAGAATTTGGTCTTAAACTTGCACGTTTCACAGCCCTAACACAGCACCCCAAAGGTTCATAAAATGCAGCTTCATCTTCGGTTAGGTTTTCAGGTTTCAAATAAGCAACATTTTGAAGATGTTCTTCTGATACAAAAACCAATTCACTAAAACCGCCAGGTCTTATATTCGTTTCTTTAAAATGCCTGCACATAGAAACATTACCATTCTTACAATACTCGCATTTCCCGCACGGAATATGATGGGAAGTTACTATCACATCACCCTTTTTAAAATCTGTATCAGAATCTATATCTATAATTTTTGCAACAATTTCGTGCCCTAAAACTGTACCATCCTTTGCTAAATTATGTTTCAACTTTACAATATCCGAGCCACAAAGCCCGCAGCCCAGAACTTTTACAATTGCACCTTTTCGCATATTTAAAGTTTCATCTTCACGTTCTTTTACAACAAGAATATCATTTTCTATTTGTGCAGCTTTCATATCAAACCTCCACAAAAATTATACCACACGAAAAAAGTATTTATATTAGATAGCTTACCAAGGGTAAGATTTATCTATTACCCAACCGGCACGTTTGATTTTTTCTAAACAACAATCACCATTAGTCGAACATTGTTTATTCACGTATGAATCACTTTTATCAACACAATCAGGTAGAAGTTCTTGATTCTTATTGTTTCTTGTAAGACAAAAAAAATCTTTACCATATTTATTTGGAGGCTTACTACCGTTTAAATCAATACAATATCCATTATGCACAGATTGCCCTTGCCCACCAATAAATTGCACAAAATAGAAAAAACCGTCATTAGTATAAACTCCCATATTTACAGCATCATTAAAATATGTTCCATGCCCCCAAGGCATTTGTGAAGAATACCCGCATTTTTGATAATTTTCACATATTGTGCTTGTACTAAAAAATGGTGCATAATATTCATTCCATATATTTTTTGCACCCTTTTTTCTTAATTCTTCACTAGTTGGCTGACCAATATTATCTTCCATCAATCTTGATGCGTTAGCCCATACAGATATCGCTTTTTGAAGCTTCACAACTACTGACCTTTTTTTATAAGCTGCAATTAAATTTGGGATTGTCATAGCAGCTACAATACTAATAACTCCAAGTGTTATTAAGACTTCTGCTAATGTAAATCCATTTTGAATTTTTGACATAAACTTCCCTTTTTGTGATGTATTACTTCATAGTATTTACATTATATTACGCGAAAATAAAATCATGCAAGAATATGAAGTAATGTATCACAAAGTTATTTCCAAGAAGATTAAACAACTTAGAAAAATCAATAAGTTATCGCAAGAAAAATTTGCAGAAAAAATAGGCTGTTCAAGAGAATTTGTAAGCCGCATGGAAAATCTTAAAGAGAAACCGGGGTTAAAAATGTTATTAAAATTATCATTTCTTTTTAATGTAAAACCATCATATTTTTTTGAATAATAAAAAAGAGCAGACTTAAAAGTCTGCTCTTTTTATGTATCATATATTATTATGCTTTTCTCGCATCTTTTTTGTATTCATCAATTGCCAGAATTGAACAGATAATTAAACAAATCATACCTGATACTAACCAGAAATAAATTGCACCATCCCAGTTTTGTGCACCGTTCTTACCAAGTTTATCAACAAGGAAACCTGTACCTGTAGCTGATAAGAAGGCACCTATATAGCCGAATGTTCCTGTAAACCCTGAAGCTGCTGAAGCAACTTTTTTAGAACTTGATTCAACTGCACAAAGTCCGCCAATCATCATTTGAGGACCATAAGTAAATGCCCCCAATAATCCGATAATTACATAGTTCAAACTTACAATTGTATTAAATTTCAAAGCAATAATCGCTAAGATTACACCAACTAAATAAATTAAATTAACAGGTGCTCTTTTACCTTTGAATAATTTATCGGAAATAATCCCTGCACACATTGTACCAACAATACCTACAAGAGGTAATGATGCAATCATACCGGTTGCTTTTTCAAGACCAATACCTTTTGCATTTTTCAAATACATAATCATCCAGTCTTCAGCACCAAATCTGATGATATATACAAAAACATAAGCAATAGCTAGAAGCCAAATTGTTTTGTTACATAATACATATTTTTTAAAGATTTGAACATAAGACATGCTATCTTCTTCTTTTTTCTCATCAGCTGATTGTTCTTTAACCGGTTCATTTCTGTAAACTTCAACATCAGGAAGCCCCATTGACTGAGGTCTGTCACGAAGAACAAAGAACAAAGAAATTGCTGTAACTGCTGCTAAAATACCCGGAACTAAAAATGCAGCTCTCCAACCAAAATGTGCAGCAATAAAACCTGCAATAATAAAACTTAAAAAAGTCCCCGTTTGGTGAGAACAAGACCAAGCAGCCCATTTTGTACCACGTTCAGAGTTTGAATACCAATATGTCAAACTTTTAGCAACCGCTGGGAATCCGGCAGATTGAAACCATCCAGATACCCCCCATAAAAATGCTAATGACCATAAAAGAACCATTGCAAACATCTTAGGACTTAAACCTAAAACACCGATAGCGTTAGGCGCTAAAGCAAATGCAATATTTGCCAAAGCTGTCATTAATAATGCCGTCGGGAAAAATTTTCTAACATCAGAACCATCTGCTAACACTCCATTTACAAATTTACCAATACCATAAGTTAAGTAAAGAGAGCTGCCTAATAAACCAAGCTCTGTTGCAGAATAATGAAACTCATCCATAATACCCGGTAAGGCTACCGCAATATTTTTCTTACACAAATAAAAAATTGTATATCCGATAAAACATCCGATAAACATTCTCAAACGCCAATGTTTATACATTGAATCAACTTTTTCAGAATCCTGAATAGGTTCTGCAATCGGAGGCTCTTTGAAAAATGCCCCTAATTTTTTGAACATAATTTTTTCTCCTACTTATTTGTTATTCCTAATCACTTGTATATTTCTTGTTTCAGTTAGCTCTTGTCTGGCATTTTTTATAATTTCTCTTTTTTCTTCATCCAAACTCTTACCGTTAACTAATCTATCAACAAAACCTGTGTTAATTTTGACAGCTTTCTCCAAAGCGCCGACTTCTTCTAATATCGGTTTTATTACGTCAAAATCATACCCAAAAGATTGTTTTGAATTATAAACAAGCAAATCACCTTCTTGAGATGTAATAGGTGCTCCGCCTTGTTCAAAATAAAGTTTAAACACAGATTTCAAATCCTGCATTTCTGATTGCAATGTAGTTACAGTTTGTTGAATTCTCAAAAATCTTTCAAAAAGATATTCAACATTTTCAAGCTGTTTATTTTCCCAATCATATTTTTGAAGGTACAATTTCTTCAACTTAGGATAAGCCAACGCAAGCCCCATAGTATCACCCATTGCTCGGTGTCTATCTAAAATTTCAACCTTAAATTTATCAGTTAATGCACCCAATCCATGAGCATCCAATTCCGGATAAATCTCTTTAAACATTTGTTGAGTATCAATTCTTTCATTCTTAATTTCAACACCTGTTACACGCTTTGCGGCTTCATTAATAAATGAATAATCAAAAATAGCATTGTGAGCAACAATCGGATAATCCCCGATAAATTCCAAAATTTTAGGCATAACTTCAGCTTCTGTCGGTGCATCTTCCACCATTTCCGCAGTAATCCCATGAATCGCAATACTAGATTTTCTAATATGTTGTTCCGGATTAATCAAAGTTTGAAATTCATCTTTTATTTTGCCGTTTTCTAACCTGACTGCTGCAAACTCTACCATTTTTTCTCTGGTATAGTCTAATCCTGTTGTTTCAGTATCTAAAACTATCTCAATTACTTTTTTTCTAGCCATTTTCCTGTCCTACGTAGTCTTCATATAGATAATAGCACAAAAGTTTTTTCCATGATAAAATTGTAAAGTGTAGTTTAATAAATGGAGTAAATTTATGGGAAATGTTATTGATATAAATGATTCAAATTTTGAATCAGAAGTAATAAATTCATCAATTCCGGTTGTAGTAGATTTTTGGGCTACTTGGTGCGGTCCTTGCAGAAAACTTTCTCCAGTAATTGAAGAAATTGCACAAACATACGAAGGAAAAGTTAAATTTACAAAAGTAAATGTTGAAGATTCTGTAGAATCAGCAAAAAAATATTCAATTAGCGGACTTCCAAGCCTTCTAGTCTTTAAAAATGGAGAAGCGGTTGAACGCATGACTGGTCTTATGCCTAAATCAACTATTATTTCAAACCTAGAAAAACATATATAAATTTTTAACAATAAAAAATCGGCGCCAAAGAAATCTTTGGCGCCGATTTTTTATAAATTTCAATTATGAAAAATATCTTTTTAAAAGACCGTCAAAACCTTTACCGTGACGAGCTTCATCTTTAGCCATTTCATGAACTGTATCATGAATTGCATCATAGCCAATTCTTTAGCTCTTTTTGCGATAGCTAACTTACCTTCGCATGCACCGTGTTCTGCATCTGCTCTTAATTCAAGATTTTTCTTTGTTGAATTTGTAACAACTTCACCCAACAACTCAGCAAATTTTGCAGCATGTTCAGCTTCTTCAAAAGCATATCTTTTATAAGCTTCTGCAACTTCAGGATATCCTTCTCTTTCAGCAACTCTTGCCATTGCAAGATACAT